>Ga0105158_1000133_pt1 | contig 33650 bp, 42 predicted proteins | sample LHCtaG_FD_81567 | JGI IMG/M metagenome (GOLD analysis project Ga0105158, IMG submission 81567) | Hot spring microbial communities from Little Hot Creek, USA to study Microbial Dark Matter (Phase II) - LHC4sed_matched | ecosystem: Environmental > Aquatic > Thermal springs > Hot (42-90C) >...
AGAGCCAATAGCGGCAGATCTTAAATAAAATGCCGCCAAAATAATTAAAATAAGTGATATTGTATAAACAAATTTTTTTAGAGAGACAAATTCTTTAATTTGCAAGATGTTCATATTTTTTATATTTTCTTTTTAAATAATTAAAAGGAAGTTGCTTCTTCGTATATATTTTTTAGTTTTTTGTTTCTTTCCTTAAGTGAAAATTTTCCTTTTTCTACTAATCTTCGTCCTTCTCTACCCATCTTTTTCCGTAACGAAGAATTTTCTATTAATAAAGCTGTTTTCTTAACCATTGCAGAAATTAATTTTTCGCCTTGCGTATTTATATCATATATATTCAGATTTTTTGGTTTTTGTAAAATAAAGCCATTCCTTCCGTCTTCCACAATTTCTTTTCTAGCGAAGGCATCAACAGTAATTATTGGATTGCCAAATGACATTGCTTCCAGTAAACTAAATCCAAATGTATCAGAGAAACCAGGATAAACAAAGATGCTTGAAGATGGATAAATTTTGTGAAATAAAATTCTGTCTGAAACAGAATTATATATTTTGACAAATTTTTCATATTTTAATTTGAGGTGTTGCGGGATTGTTAAAGAAATTGCGGTGCATTTAACATCATATTTTTGTCGTAGCCGTTTAAAAGTTTCCAATGCAAATAATCCGCCTTTTTGATAAAAGTACCTCCCTATAAATAGCAAAGAAATTGGCTCTGATTTTTTTTGTCTAATCTTTGGAACTGGAACTGCAGGATAAACAACTTCGATTTTGTTTAAAACATGCCTATTTTTCATAACCGCCTTTATAGTATTTTCCGCGGCATAGCTCCAGGGCAAAATTTTTTTACAATATTTTCTTTTTAGTATTTTTTCGATAAAAGTTCTTCCAGTCTCAGAATATGAAATTTTGGCCGAAGAAGAAAAACTCCAATAGTGCTCGGCATCCACGACCCACGGCTTTTTATTTAAAAGTAAACAATGTCCACAATGAATGAGATCAGCATTTGAAAAGGTAAAGGTAATATTTGGTAATTTAATGTGTTCGAGAACACATCGCAAAAATTTTTTAACTACATTCCGAATAGTAAATATTTCTGGAACTATTATAACATTTGTTTTTTGTTTAGGAATTCCGTAAAAATCTACACCATGTGGAGGATATTTTATTAAGTTTACATAATAGGGAGAATCTATAAATTTCCAAGGAAATTTTAAATAAACTTTCATAAATAAATCTAAAAATTAATAACTTATAAAATATGATAGTTTTTATTCTTGGAACAAAAGCAGAGTTGATTAAATGCATGCCTATAATGAAGGAATTGGAGAAAAGAAAAATTGATTATTTTTTTATTCATACCGGGCAACACTCGATAATTGATCTGATTAGAGATTTCCAAATCAAAAAACCTGATATAGTTTTATATCAACCACCAAAAATTTCTTCAAGGTTCATGGTAAAAATGCATAAAGCTGTTTTTTGGGGGTCTGCGCTTATACCAAAAATACGAAAGGTGCTTAACAAAATTTGTCCATCTTTTGTCTTATATCATGGTGACACTTTATCTACAGCATGTGCCGCAATTGCTTCGTCTAGTTTTTTGGGGAAAAAAAACTGGAAAAATTCTCACTTAGAAGCAGGTCTTCGTTCCTACAATTATTTGGAGCCTTTTCCTGAAGAAATTTCAAGAAAACTGGCCGATAAATTTTCAGATGTGCTTTTCGCACCCTCTAATTTAAGTGTAGAAAATTTAAAAAGAGAAAAATTAAAAGGAGAGATTATTAAAAGCGGAAATACCATTGTTGATTCAGTTCTAATTTCATTGAAAATAATTAGAAAAAGAAAATTGAAAAAACCCGGAGAAAAAAAATATGTTGTTGTTAATATTCACAGACACGAAAACATAAGGTCTAAAAAAAGGATGGAAAAAATTTGTGAAATAATAAAAAGCGTTACGTTGCCGATCTACTGGCCCATTCATGATAACACTAGACAACAACTAAAAAAATTTGGATTGTTAGAAAAAATACAAAAATCCAACATAAAATTTATGCCACTAATCCCTTATACAGAATTTATATGGCTAATGAAAAATTCAACATATTTGATTACCGATGGTGGGTCTATACAAGAAGAGTCCCTTGTTTTAAAAAAACCGTGTCTTATTTTACGAAAGAGTACAGAACGACAAGAGGGGCTTAATACAGGTATCAATTTTTTAATAAATTTGGATATTAATTGTGCAAAAAAAATTATAGCTTGGTTAGAGAGCGGAAAATTTAAAATCTCGAACTTTAAAAACCCTTATGGTGATGGAAAAGCATCTAAAAAAATCGTCGATTATATTATAGGTAATTAAAAACATACTATAGAAACTTCTAATACAACAATCATGCTATGGTAGAATAAAAAATAATATTTCCTCCACACTCACATTTTCCAGATAGAGGAACCCGTCTATATATCTGATTACATTTACTGCAAATAAATTTGTCTATAAGACCTGAGGATAGTTCATTTTTTCTTGCTTTCTCCACTATATCTGTCAGTACCACCTGTTTTCCTATACCTAAAAGTTCGGATTTAGAAATCTTCAAAGCTTCAAAAACGCGCTCAAGCGGTGGTAGGATTTGACTTTCTATATAATATCGTGAATCGATTTTTAATCCATGTGCTTTAACATACTCAGGATCTTCCGCACGTTCAGACATTAGCTGAGGTCCTTTAATTATTACAAAAGCTATTCGATCACCTATCCCTGGAGCGGTTGCCGGAGATCGCTTTCGTAATTTTTTCCATAGCTCAATATGTGGCTGTACACCTTTATACTCTTTGAGTGATTTTGAAATGCTTTTTGTTATAACAAGCTTTTCCAGCGGAATGTTTCCTTTTTCCAGATCCTGCAAAACATTTCGCACATAGTCAAATGCTTTTTTTGAATTTCCTTCTTTAAGAATGATTTCTATCACATTCATTAGTGTTTCAGAGCTAAGATCGCACCAATCCCGCCGAACAGTTTCAATTCCGCGCATTATAACCTTTTCTTGATATTGGCCGTTTAATTTCTCTACCTTGAGTCCTGCATACCTTTTTTTTGAAAGAATCAATAGTGTTTTGAAAATGCTATCGATTTTCATTTGAACTATTCCTTTTAAAGCTGAATTTACCTTTTCTTCTATTTCTTTGCCAAATTCAAAAATTTTATCTAAATCATCGCTCGGTGTTTTTACCATGATAGAATCCGTATCACCGTAAATAACTTTAAACCTTGGATCACTTTCCACAATTTTTTTGGTTTGTTGTATTAAACTACGGCCACAAGAAGTTATTGCATTTGCAATGTCCAAAACATAAAGCCGTGAGCGAACATATCCAGTTTGACCATAAAATGAATTTGCAACAATTTTTAGAGCATCTTGCTTCGCATCTAAAATCTTTCTTTCATATTCATTTGCTGCTATCGACATTGCTTTTTTAATTCGATCGCGCTCATTTATTAAGTGACGTACAATTTTTGGAATAATTCCTTCACGAACATTTTTTGAAACAAATTTAGCGCCACTTGGTGTTGTTATGAATTCTAAATTTTCATTTCCATTACCAATAAGCAACGTTGTCGGGCAAATATTGAATGCAATAAAAATTGAAGGGTACATTGCCTTAAAATCAAGATAAACTATGTTTTTATGTAGCCCTATCTCTGGTTCGAGTACCAGTGCACCTTTTAGTCCTTTTGCTTCCCTCTCTTCTTTTCGCAATAAAATTTCTTTTGAAGTTGGTTTGAGTGGAAGAACATAATCCTGTTTGTTAAATTCCCTAATTAAAATGTTTTCTATGCGTGCAGTTTCTCCACTTTCTAATACATCCTGTAGTAGTAAACCGGTTATTCGCGCTATCTCTATAAATTTATCAAGAAGACTTTTTTCTAAAAGCAGACGTAATGCTAAAACAGAATCTTTCCTGCAATATTCGACCAATTTCTGAATCTGTTCTTCTGTTCCATCCCAATATTTTGTAATTTCGCTTCGCATTAAATCGAGTTTGCTTTCATTCAAAACCTCTTTGGCCACATCCCCCAAACCATATCTTTTTAATTTGAAAATCTTTGCTTGCCCTTTTTCTGTTACTTCTTTTATTATTTCATATACATCAGCAATTATCCTTCCAGTTATACTATTTCTAAATTTTTGTGTTATTTTCCGTGTCGCCATTGGTTTATATGCACATCTACCTATGGCTAAATTGATTTTACACTGTCGTAATCTTTCTGCAATATATGGTAAATCGAAATTATTAATGTTATATCCTGTTATAACATCTGGATCAAATTTTTCTATAATTTTTACAAATTCCTCAAGCATTTCTTTTTCGCTTCGAAAACCAATAGCATCCTTCATTTTAATAGGCTTTGCTACCAAAACAAGACTTTCTCGTCCTTCGAATTGTGGAGAAAAACTAAGTGATATCATTGCTATCGGGTCTTTTTTTGGATCTGGCAGTGTTTCCCCGGCCGCAACTTCTATATCTATACTCAGATATTTCAATGGTGCGATGTCAGAATCGCTCACTTCTTCAATTTTTTCCACTTCTATATTTTTTTCTGCCCGAACAGTTGTTGTATTTATGTTGTGGCCAGAAATTTTATACCAACGCATACCAAAAATATTAAAATCGGCCATGAACCGATACTTGAAAAGTATATCTGCTTCGAAAATCTCTTCGGCTAAATTTCTATCCTTTATCCAGTCTCGAATTTCTGGAACGCGTGATGGATCACTAACAGTTATCTTTGTAAGTTTTGTTTTTTTGCTTTGAAAACCTATTGGCAAAAACTTTTCCGTTTCTTCTATTTTTACAATCAGTTGTGAAAAATTTTTTAGATTCTCTTTTAAATCGCCTTTTGGAATAACATAAAAATAGGGAAAATAATTTTTTAGAAAACCACAAACAGTTTTACCATCTTTGGTTTTTCCAAATAGTCTTATAACCGGTGAACCATTTAGCTGTATATAATCGCAATCAAGTAACTGAAATATTATTTCCATATCTTATTTTTATGTCAGATCAATTTTAATACTTTCTCGTGTTTGTAAATTTATTAACCAGAATATAGGTTTTGTTATAAAACTTCCATTCACTATTATGGTTGTGCCTTTATAATTTATTATTCCAGGTTCATGTAGATGGCCAGAAACCAAAATATCTGGAATTATGTCAAGAAAGTATGGGTCTTCATCATAAATTTTTTTCGAAAAGTCGAAATTTGGATTTAAATGCCTTTTTTTAAGTAAATTTAGCAAAACATTTTCGGCATTCATCCCCCAAATTTTCTTATAGTTATCAAAAACGGAACCATGCGTAAGAAATAAAACAGTATCTGCTATTTTGATGATAGATGGGTCTTCTAAAACTTCAACATAATTTTTCATATTTCCATCAATTTCCCCTTTGATAAAATATTTTTTACAATTAGGTAATTGCGCAACAAATTTTTCTATATCTTCTCCATTCGATGAAATATCACCAAGAATAAAAATAATCAGCTTTTTTTCATCAAATTTTTTTATATACTCAAAAAATTTTTCCAAATTTTCTTTTTTGAATTCTCCTGAATCCATATGCAAATCTGAAATAAATAAACAAAAAATCTCATCCTTAGTTTTGGAAATTTCTTTTCGTAATGGGATATCAGGCCAAATTATTTTTTTAGCATAAATTGCACCATTTTTTTCACAAACAATTCCAATCACATCATCAGGAACTACTAAGTCGTATTCTGGTATGTTTTCAAAAAAAATCTTTGATGAACCTGTTAGATCCTCTGCTATTATATAGTTTCCATTTTTTTCTCTTACCAAAACAATAAGCGAAAAATTTTTTATGCGCTCTGGAATTTTGTTTATCGAAATCAAATTTACTAGATCAACTTTCTCTTCAAGTATTTTCCTTATTTTCTCATATCTGGATATAAAATAGTTCAAACAATCTTTAGCAGTAAATTGTTTTTTTTCTTCAGATCTTTTTACTATTTCTACTTTCAGTTCCTCTTTTTCTATCAGACCTTCCAAAATATTATAAGTTAAAACCGGTGTGTAGAAATTGATGTTTTTTAGTTTGGCTAAAATTTTATCTACAGTTTCCGGATTTTTTTGAAAAAATTCCAAAACTTTTTTATCTAATTGGTAGCCGGCCTCTAAAAATTTCTTTACTATCTGTCCACTTTCCATAGAATTCATGAAAAATTTATTTTTTCAAAATATAAACTATTAGCCCTTCTTTATTCGGTAATTTTGAATGTGGTAGTGGTATTGCCTGTATTTTTCCTGCCTGAACTAATTCATTTAAATATTTTTGAACAGTATTCCAGCTTACATTCCGCCCAAGTTTTGATGATATATCTTTTGTAAGTGCAGAAACGGTAAGTGGTGTGGGCGATGTTGACAATTTTTCTATAATCATCGGTTGAATTGTATTTCGTATGCTCGGTCGACCACGTCGCATATATTCTTTATAATAGCAGGAGAATAAAAATTTTTATGAATTTTTCACTTTAAATTGGTGTAAACAGCTTTTGATTATAAATTTTTTTGGTTTTTCGCCAACCACTTCATCTACCACGCCGACTTTTTTCAAGCGATCAATCCGACGATAGGCATTTTTCCGAGATAAATTAAAAGCGTTCATCACATCAATTACTGTAAAGTATTTTCCTTCGAATTTTTTCATGATTTCTAAATCACTATTATTAATTGTTATTTTATTTTCGATTTTCCTAGCTCTTTTTGGCAAATTAAAATAATAAACTTTTGATTGTGGTTTTTTTATCGTAATTATTTCTGCATTATTGTTAATTGTTATAAAGCCAATATCATTATAAAGCGGGTTGTGTTCTATAAGTAATATCAGTTTTTTTACAAAATTCAATGGTGCAGCAACATATAGATGGGAAAAAATTTTTTTATAATAAAATAACTCCCCGATGGTGGTGTATATATTCGAACGACTTCCTTTTACCAAAATACCAACAACTTTACCTTCATCTTCAGATACATAATCGATATATTTTTCTTTAATTAACGGAAATGGCGAATGTTTTTCTAATATTTCTTTAAACATTTTTTTGTTCATTCTTTTTAATTATTATGATCTTTTCTATAAGTAGTTTATGTAACTAAAATATAGGAAAAAATATATTTTTTATTACGAAACATCATATTTTTTGTTCGGAAACATTTCAAAAATATGATAAACATGTTTGAAGAAATGTTTGCAAAAATAATTATCTATCTGTAAATCAATCGGAATGTTTATAGAAATCCACTGATACCATTTATAATGAAGAATTTCATTATAATTGCTCTTACAATTTTTTCTTTATCCCTTATTGGTAAGTAAACAGTTGGATTGGAATTATTAACTTTTGCAATAAATCCACATCGAACTAAATTATCTAATCTTTTACGAAGCGCCTCCATGCCAATTTTGATTTGGCGGTTTGTTTTCATTTCTTGGTAAAGAATGGGAAAGCAGTATGGTTGACAATCGTGTGGAAAATCTTTACCAGTTATATAAAATTTTCTCAATATTTGTATGTCTAAAAAATCAAGTTTTTCTGCCAATGAAGTAATCTGATCTGAAAAATCATCCTTTTCTTCACAAAATTTCAACATTTCTTCAAATTTCATATGCATTACCTTTGATAAATTCTATTATTTCTTATAATTTTTATGTTTTTAAAATGAATTTGTGTAGTTCAGAATTTATATTAAATTGATTATTTTCACATCTACATTTTCGCTTTCTAGTGTTATAATCCCACAATATCCTTCTGGAAATCGGCCAGGATTAATGATTTTTGTTTTACCGATTTCATCAACCCCCCTTGCTTCATGTATATGCGCTGAGATCGCAACATCCGGTTTTAATTCTTCGATAATTTTCCTTATAATTTCTGACCCAACATGTGCACCTGTATATAACATGTCGAGTTTTGTATTAAATGGAGGCATATGTGTTATTTGAACTTTAAATTTACAGTCTTTTACTTTTTCGTATCCTTTTCGGAGAGCACTTTCAAGTTCATCTTCACTTGGCTCAAGAGAAGTATGAAAAGGTGTTCTTGCACCACCATAGCCATAAAAACCAACATCACCGATAGCAATTCCTTTACCATGAAGGCTTACACCTTTTTCTTCAAAAAATTCAATTATTTCTTTGTCGAGATTTCCAGGAATAAATAAGAAAGGTTTTTTAAGTATGGTAAACTCCTCAAAAATTATTTGTGCAATATCGATTCCACTAAAACCTTTGGGGATATTTATATCAATAAAATCGCCAATAGCAACAATAACATCAAAATCAATCATAGAAATTTTATCGATGTAATTCATTAGATTATCTATATCATTGTGGATATCACTTATTGCCAAAATTTTCATATCACCACGTTAATTATTTTTCTAAATTAAATTTTATATATGCCACTATCAAAGGCAAAAGGTTATAGGGTAGAAAGGAAAATTCGGGCAATGTTTGAAAAAAGTGGATGGAAGGTTGTCAGAGCAGGCGGAAGTCTCGGTGATGTCGATCTTATATGTATAAAGAATGGAAAGTGCATTTTACTTCAAATAAAATCAACACAGAAAAATCGGCTTTATTATTATGGTTATATGAAAAATCAGTTTGAAAAATTTCCGTTCTATCTTGTCGTTGATTTCGGTTATGGAAAAATTCGAATTCTCCCACCACAAAAAATAATAGAAAAAGATGATGGTTTGGCACTGGATAAATTTATTAAAAATATTAAATGAAATGAAATAAAATATATTACGTGGTGGCATGGTAATAAAAGTTAAGGACATAATGTCATCGCCAGTCGTTACAATAGATGTTAATAAAACAGCTAAAGATGCAGCAATAATGTTAAAGAAAATGCGAAAGGGTTGTCTTATTGTAACAAAAAAGAAAAATCCAGTCGGCATTCTCACATCAAGCGATTTAGTAAGAAAAGTGGTGGCGAAAAATTTACGACCAACCCAAGTCAAAGTTAAAGATGTGATGAGCAAGCCACTTATATTTGTTGATCCTGATGAAACAATAACATCGGCTGCAGCTAAATTTAAACAAAATAATATTCATAGAGTACCTGTCATTAAAAATGGGAAGTTGGTTGGTATATTATCATATACAGACATTGCAATTGTGGCGCCGGAAATGCTGGATATATTAGAACAAAGAATGAAATCAGAAGAAATGCCGATAATTAAAGAAGAAATAACTTCAGGCATTTGTGAAAATTGTGGGCATTTTTCAGAGAATCTAAGATTTAAGAATGGTCAATGGATATGTGAAACCTGTAGAGAAGAGATGGAATCAGAATTATGAGTATAGAATTAGAGATTTCTGGATTAAATAGAAATAGTAAAATAACAACTATAGCAAATTTAAAGCCCATTTATTGTAAAATTAATAATACGATTGATGAAGTTACAGAAAAAATAGTTGAATCAAAACACCGACGAATACCAATCATATCTAGAAATAGGCATTTCGAGGGATTACTAACTATAACAGATATATTGGATGCCTATTTAAGGAAACAGAATTTTAAAGAAAAAGTGGAAAGCATTATGGTTAGAGATGTTATATTTTGTAACGATACCGACACTATTGGGACGGTATTACAAAAGTTTCGATTTTCGCGTCGTGGCGGTTTTCCGATTTTAGATAATAGTAAAAATTTGGTTGGAATGGTGAGCGAAAAAGACATAGTCAAATATTTTTCAGAAATAAAACTCAATGTAAAAGCTAAAGATATAATGACAAAAAAACCATTTTGTATTTCGCAAAATTTTTCCATATTCGACTGCCTAAAGACAATGGTTAATGTTCGATTTCGAAGATTGCCGGTTGTCGAAAATGGGCGTTTGATCGGAATAGTAACATCTTTTGATTTGCTACATTTTATAAAACAACACGATTATAACTATGATGCACTCGATGAGACATTAGATTTGGTTGTACGAAAAGATGTTTATACAGCATCACCGGATACAGACATTTCGAATATAGTAAAAATTATGAAAGATAAAGGGGTAGGTGGCATTTTAATAGTCAGTAATAAATTTAAACTAGAAGGTATAATTACAGAAAGAGATATATTAAATGAAATAGTATAAAATTATGTTCAATCTAAATCAACTTATTAAATTGCAGAATGAAGTAAAGAATGAACGCGAAACCACTGTCATAGTAGAAGGAATAAAGGATAAAAGGGTTTTAGAAAAAATTGGTTTTAAAAATGTTATCGATATATCTGGCAAGAAAATATACCAAGTGGCCGAAATGATCGGAAAAGAAGCGATTATCCTAACCGACTTTGATTATGAAGGGGAGAAAAAAGCTAGTGCTTTAACCAAACTTTTACAATCACGCGGTGTCAAAATCAATTTTTTAACAAGGCAAAAGTTTAAAAATTTAAAAATAAAAAAAATTGAAGAACTTTCATCTTTGATTAAAATGGAGGTCGATTTTAATGGTAAAATTAGCTCAGTCTACGGTAAAATATTTAATCGAAGCAGAATTTTCAACAGATGGAGTGGTCGAAAGACCAGACATAATTGGTGCAATATTCGGCCAGACTGAGGGACTCCTTGGTACAGAACTCGATTTAAGAGAACTTCAGCGTACTGGCCGAATAGGACGAATAGATGTGGAAGTAAATTCAGAAAATGGAAAAAGTTCCGGTAAAATAATAATTCCATCAAGTTTGGATGCATCAGAAACTGCACTTATAGCAGCAGCTCTAGAAACTATAGAAAGAATTGGGCCATGTAGCTCAAAAATAAGAGTCACCTCTGTTACAGATGTTCGATCGAAAAAACGTGAATTTATAGCAAACAGAGCAAAAGATATTCTTCAGACTCTAATTGAAACACAATTACCATCTGCAGCAACATTATCAGAACAAATACGTGAAGCAATAAGGACATCACAAGCTAAAGAGTATTGCGGTCTTTTATGTGGACCAGACATTCCTGAGGCAAATGAAATAATCATTGTTGAGGGGCGAGCAGATGTTCTTAATTTACTTAAGAATGGCATAAGAAACGTGATCGCTACAGATGGGATAAAAATCCCAAAACCATTACTTGATCTTTGCGCAGAAAAGGAAACAACACTTTTCGTTGATGGTGACAGAGGAGGGGAATTGATAATTAAAGAATTTACTCAAGTAGCAGACATAGATTATATAGCTCGTGCGCCAGAGGGGAAAGAGGTCGAGGAGTTGACAAAGAAAGAAATTTTCAAGGCACTAAGAGATAGGGTGTTGGTAGAACAGTACAAACCAAAGAGCGAAGAAAAATCATCTTAAGGCACTTCTGTGAATTATCGAATAAATAGGGCCGCTCTTGCTTAGCTTACTCTTTACTAGACAGAGTGAATCAATGGTCATGGTGCCAAAATCCAATTCTATTTTTTTTATTTTTTCCAGAAACGCCTTTTTTTCAGGTATGCTTTTAACCCTACAAAGTGTTAAATGTGGCGGTTTGGTATCACCGCCAATTTTTTGCTTAATTTCTTTATTTAAATTTTTTATTTTGTCTTCATCAATCACACCAAGCGCTATGACACGTATATATTTTTCGCTTGGAATTAATTTGATTCCAGAAATTTTTACATCAAATTTTTCATAGTTCTTTGCTATTCCATCCATCGTATTGGCAATTTTTTCTATTTCTCTTTCTTCAATTTCTCCAAGAAAAGAAAAACAAATATGTAAATTTTCTTTTTCAACCATTTTGCTATTTATTAAATGTTTTAATTCATTTTGCAGTGTGACAACTTTTTCTTTAATATTTTCGGGTGCAAAAATTCCGATAAAACATCTGACCATATTATTATATGGAAAAAAGTTAAAAATAAAATAAAATCAAATAATAATAAGATAAATATGGCAGAAATGAGAATAAGAGCAGCAGATGTAATAGGCAAGCCAATTGTTAGCGAAGAAACGGGAAAAAAATTCGGAATTGTTAACAATATTGAATTTATAACAGAGAGCGGTGAGCTTTTAAACATTATTGTTGAACAACCAACAAAACATTTGAAGGAATTAAATATTAAAGAGGATGATAAGGGAAGAATAATTATACCTTTTAGTGCTGTTAAATCCATCGGGGATTTTGTTATAGTAAGCGAATCAGAAATGATTTAAGACAAAAACCACTCAATTTCATCAATTCGTAACTTTGGCAAAATCTTATCTTTTGATTTAATGATTTTGTTATTTTGATAAGAAATTAGTCCTGCCCACGCAATCATTACTCCGTTATCACCACTATATTCTTCCGGAACCACATAAAAAACCGCTCCCCTTTCTTTGCACATTGTTTCAAGCATCTCCTGCAACCTTTTATTTGCAGCAACACCACCAACTAACAAAATTTCATTTTTACCAGTATGCGCAAGCGCTCTTTCTGCAACTTCTGTTAACATTGCAAAACACGTTTCTTGTAGTGAATATGCAATATCCTCTTTCGGAACACCTTTTTTAAGTAAATTTATCGCTGCGGTTTGAATTCCAGTAAAAGATAAGTCCATACCTTTTACAACATATGGCAACTCAATGTATTTTCCTTTTTTAGCCAGTTTTTCTATTTCTGGTCCGCCAGGATGTGGCAGTCCCATTTCTCGCGCAACAACATCCAAGCAATTTCCGATAGCAATATCCATCGTTTCGCCGAAAATTCTGTATCTTCCTCCAGCGAATGCAATAATCTGTGTATTCCCTCCGGAAAGATAAATAAAAACAGGATCTTTTGCTTTTGTGGTTAGTTTTCCAATTTCTAAATGACCAATTTGATGGCACACTTTAACAACAGGTTTCTTATTTTCTTTTGCCAATTTTAGTGCAAAATTGGCTCCAACTAAAAGACATGGTGGGAGACCGGCACCAACTGTGTAAGCAATTATGTCAACATCTTTTATATCCATATTTGCTTTTTTAAGCGCATTTTCCAATATTTTTTCTTTTATTTTTTCATGATGGGCTTTAGCTTCGTGTGGAATTATACCCATCCCTAATGGTGGTCGGTAAACACTTCTTTCATCAGCAAATATTTCTCCATTATCACTTATAATTCCAATACTGAATGTATGTGCACTACTTTCAATTCCAAGACATTTTTTCATATTAATCAATAGAATTTATCATTTTCAAAATAAAAGCAAAATGGGGTTGCTGGGATTTGAACCCAGACCACCAGCGTTCCCTTCAAAACCCGAGGCTGGTGTCCTAGCCAAGTTAGACTACAACCCCGCCTTAAGTTTTTATTTCCAAGGTTATTTTTATTTTTGTATCTGGATTTCGCAACTTTTCTACTAGCTCCTGTTTTATTTCACAGGCAGCTTTATCAGCAAGGATGGCCAATGTTCTACTATCAATATAATCTGATTTTCTCACAACAATATCATCAGGATGTGTTAACTTAAGTGCAGGCGAACCATAGGCAATTACTTTATCTACAACACCCTCAGCCTCAATAGTTATTTCAACTTTTTTCCCATCTTTCAATGCATTTTTAAATTCTGTGCTTAAATCTTTACATCCCTTATTTGCCCTAACTGCAATTATACAATCTGCATCCTTTCTTATATCCGCAGCTTTAGTAATTTCAAATGTTGTTGTGTGATCTGCAACAATATTCGGATGTCCATAGGCAATTATTTCTTCTTTTACTGGCTTTATTTCGACAAGTAATTTCCACCCAGATTCTGTTGGAATATATGCTTTGCCTTCAAAATAGTGAACAAGCCCTTCTGCTTCCAAAATTCGAAGTGTGCTTTCAACCATTTGAGGTGTTACTGGTGGTAGCGGTTCGGGTATTTTTTCCTCACTGTGTATTTTTTTCTTTTCCATCTAACCAACCTTCCTTGCGAATGTTAGCCAACCAGTATGCATTATACCAATTGTTTTTGGACGTGCACCTTCTTTAATCTGCCATTCTCTTACCATATTCTCAATAGTTTTTACATTACTAAAGTTTTTCTTTTCAATTTCTTTCACTACAGAAATGACCTGTTCTATGTATGGAGAATAAACAACGAGCCAACCACCTGGTTTAAGCGCTTTGTAAGCATGCCCAATAACTTTTTCTGCATCTTTCATATCAAGTGTAATCAAGTCAACATTTTTTTCATCTATTCCTTTCATTATATCTTTTTGTTTAAGTTTTATATTTGTTAATCCAGAAAGCGATATATTTTCTTTCGCTATTTTTGCAAATTTTTTATTTTTTTCATAGGTAACAACTTTTCCCAATCTAACATAATTAGCCAAAAATATAGCTAGAAAACCAGAACCGGTACCTGCATCGACAACTAAGCTGTCTGGTGATATACCAGTATATGCAATAATAAGGCCAACATCTTTAGGCATAATGATTTGAGGCAATCGTTTAGCTTTTTTTTCCAGTATATCAACGATATTCGGCTTAACTATTACAAATTCCTTTTTAAGATGAGTCTTGATTTTTTCTCCAAAACTTTTCTTTTTCAGTTCATTTAAATCAAATATGCCATCTTGAGTGTGAAGTTTACCTTTTCTTATTTCAGTTAAGTAAGAAACATCTTTTGCTATTAGTAAAACAATATTTCCTTCTTTCAAGACCGCACCGATTAATTATTTAGTTTATATTAACTTTTTATTTTTTCTGCTAATTCTTTCAATCTTTTTATGCGCAATTCAACACTTGGATGTGTGTTAAAAAGATTAGAAAATGAGTCGGATCGAAATGGGTTAACAATAAATAGATGTGAGGTTGCTGCATTGCCTTCCATCGGGCTTCTTTTTATATATAGAGAAATTTTTTCTAAAGCCGAAGCTAAGCTTAAAGGTTTTTTAGAAAGTATTGCACCATTTTCATCCGCCTTATATTCTCTCTCTCTGCTAATGGCTAGCCTAACCAAGGTTGCGGCCATAGGCGCAAATATCAGTAATGGTAGTAAAAGAATATTGACACTTCTTCTACTATTCTCCGACAACACACTCCACCAAGCAATATATGCAATATAGGAAATAGCACCTGCGATCGTTGCTGCAACAACAGATGTCAATGTGTCTCTTGCCTTTATATGCGCAATTTCATGAGCTATTACACCTTCTATCTCATCCTTATTCAAAGCATTTATAAGACCAGAAGTTAGTGCAACAACACTTTTTTTAGGGCTTCTACCGCATGCAAAAGCATTTGGAACATTTGTTTTGATCAAATAAATTTTTGGTTTGTGGATTTTTGCTTCTTTGGCAAGTTTTTTTACGATTTCATGTATTTCCGGTTCTTCATTTTCAGAAACTTCTTTTGCTTTATACATCCCTAAAACAATTTTATCCGAATGCCAGTAAATTGCAAAATTAATAACAAAAGATAGAATCAGAAAAAATAACATTCCAACCATTCCAGCTAAAAGAAAACCAATTATCAATAAAGTACCTGTCAACAACCCGAAAAACAAAACTGTTCTTAGCATAAAATGAATATAATTTTTTAAATAAATGTTTTTTTCCAAAACAGAATTAGTATCAAAAAAATTATTGACAATGTAATTACAGTATAAAACATTTTTTTATCGGTCGCGCCAATTATTGGGAATGGACCAATCCAAACTATAAATCCGCCTTTTGTTTTTGAATTAATAGCACTTGCTATAACCAATATCATTCCAACTAAAATTGCTAAAATACCGAGTAAAAATACGTATCGGATTATAATCACCTAATTTAAATTTAGCAAAACAAAATAAAAACTATGCGAGCATATATAGTTACAACATTTGTTGGTTGCTTTGGTGTTGATGAACACAATCAAATTATTTTGGTTAAGCCATTTCCCAAAGATCCTGTTAAGATCGCAAAAAAATTAGTGGAATCAGAGTTCAAAATTATAGATGAGGAAAAACAAATACAAAAGGAGTTATGGAAAAGGAAATATAACGAATTTGTTTATAGTGTAAGAAAGGAGGGTGCAAGGATTGTTGAACCTGGAAATAAAGCAGAACAATTTGTAAAGGAAAATTTGAGAGATATAGCGATTAAGAAAAAAATTGTAAAGGATCAGACCGAATTTAATAATTTATTAACAAAGGTTAACATTGAACTTACAAAGATAAAAATTAGGCAGGCCATAGGTCGTGATAATTTAATAATTCAAATTAATGGTGCCATAGAGGAATTGGATAAGTCTATAAACATTTTTGCCGAAAGATTGAGGGAATTTTATTCACTCCATTTTCCAGAAATGGATAGAATAGTTAAAGATCATAAAAAATATGCAAAAATAGTCGAAAAATTTGGTTCACGTGAAAGAATCGATGAACCAGAACTTAAGGATATTGCAGCAAAAAGTATGGGTGCAAACTTTACTCCAGAGGATATTAGAGTCGCACAATCATTTGCGAGGGAGATAATTCAATTATATAATTTGAGAGATACATTTTCAAACTATCTGGAAAAATTATTGAAGGAGGTTGCGCCAAATTTGAGTACATTAGCAACGCCCGCAATTGCCGCAAAGTTAATTGCTAAGGCAGGTGGAATTGAAAAATTAGCAAAATCACCATCATCATTTATACAACTAATAGGCGCGGAAAAGGCACTTTTCAGATTTTTGCATGGAAAAGGAAAAACACCACGTTTTGGAATTTTAGCTATACATCCTTTGGTACAGCAAGCACCAGAAAAACTTAAAGGCCGTATAGCACGTGCACTTGCGCTAAAGCTTTCGATGGCAGCAAAAATCGATTTCTATTCAAAAGAATACAAAGGTGAAAAACTGAAAAAAGAATTAGAGGAAAGAATAAAAGAAATTTTGAGTTCAAAAAAATGATTGTATGGAAGTCAAGCCATTCAAAAACTTTTATAATATTTTTAAAATTGGAAAAAAAATTGTTACACCAAACCTTATACCAGGATATAAAAGTGCAAACGAAGAATTGATAAAAGCTGATAAAAAAGAGTATCGAGTTTGGGACCCCTGGACCTCAAAACCATGTGCCGCATTTATGAAAAAATTAAAAAAATTTCCGATGAAAGCAGGGGATAAAATTTTATATCTTGGAATAGCTTCTGGTAAGACAGCAAGTTTTTTTTCTGATATTATCGGTAGGGAAGGAATAATATATGGTGTAGAAATAAGTGAAAGAGTTTTGCGTGAACTGATACCAGTCGCTGAAAAAAGAGGAAATATAATTCCAATTCTTGCAGATGCAAGGATGCCAGAAAAATATGAAAATATGATTTTAGATAAAGTCGATTTGATATATGAAGATGTGGCTTCACCAGATCAAATTGAAATTTTAGAAAGAAATGCGAAAAAGTTTCTTAAGCCAAATGGATATGCAATGATTGCAATAAAATCCCAATCAATCGATGTAACGCGCCCGCCAAAGGAAATTTATTCTGAATGTTTGGAAAAATTGGAAAAGAATTTTACAATTTTAGATAAAGTTGAACTCGATCCATACGAAAAAGGACATCTTTTTGTTGTTTTAAAACTGAAGTCGTAAATAAGGTTTAATTTTTTGAAAAATTTTATAAAGATTTGTGAGATCGTGTTGGCAACGTAATTTGATTTTTTCTTCTGCTTCCTTATCGCCAGTTAATGCTTTATGGTAAATGTCATCTATCATCCAACCACTAATATTATTTGTATTAGAAATTCCAAGCCATTTACAAACATCTTCCTGTCTATATGAATGCAATCGGAAAATATTTTTGCAAATTTCCATCAAATCTATTGGTATTAGATTATTAAGTTCAGAAAAGTCGATGTCTAATTTGAGTGCACGGCCAACAATAAATGGAATGTCAAATTTTTTTATATTCCATCCACAAATGGCATTATAACCATGTTCAATAATTTTTGATTTCATCCATCCAAGTGCATTTTTTTCTTCGCTTGGGTTGCGAACGAAATAGACAGAAGGCTCAGTAAAATTTTCTGGATCAAAAAGTCCAATACAAACTATAGTTCCATTCGAGCTAAAAAGCGATGTTGTTTCTATGTCAATAAAAATAATTTTTTCTCTTTCCATCATATTAAATTAACAAATCCTTTTAAAAGGTTTAATGAAACCATAAATATGGTTTTCTTTTATAAAATTTACTCTCCATTTGAGCATTTTTCTATCTTCTATTAATGATATATATAACCCTTTTATTTCTTTCATAACTACCTATGAAAATGTAGTTTTTGATATATTTCTTTATTGAATTGTGTAAAATTTGTAGGCATGTCTAAAAAGCTTCCACCGCAACTTCTACAAAAAATCCTTTTTTGACCAAAAAAATCAACAAATTTTAAAATTCTTTTTGACCTGCATCTTATACATTCCATTTCAATCAAAAATAAATTGAAGATTAAAAAATACCTTTTTTTACTAGCACCTCACTTCCGCTATTTTTTTGAAAGGAGAGAAAAATTAAGCGAAAACGATAAAAAAAGGAAAAAATTGCTTTATTTTGCCATTTTAACCAAATTTTCTAAAAATTTTTTGTAATATTTTTTATTTATTTTTCCAGCCGCAGCTTCTGCATGGCCGCCAGCAATCCCCCCAGGAATACCCTTTATAATTTTTTTTGCAAATATACTCAAATCGGTTTTAAGTTTTTTCCCTTTTCGGAGGCTAAATCCTATTTTTTTTCCAAATGTCTGACAAATAACAATTATTTTATCATCAAAAAATTTTTCCACATATGCACCAAAACTTCCTTTTATCTTATATTTTGATTTAATTTCATAAAACACAATCTTTCCATAGCTTTTGTGATTTCTTCTAAAGTCATTAACTGTTTTTTCAAATTCCTTTTTAAGCAAATTATACCATTTTAAAATTTTTTTTGTATCTTTTGTCCTACCATTCAAAATTTCATCAAACTCATTTTCTACTAAAATTTTCGAAACGAATTCTACCCCGCGTTTGCCTTTAATTATTTTTGCTGCGTCAGTCATTTTTGCAAGAATTCCAAGCTTAGATTTTTCATATAAACTTACATTATCAAAAGCTGCTTTATTTATAAGATCATAGTATCTGCTTTTTATTTCACTAAAAAGATCTTTACAATTTTGCACACCATAATCTCCCAAAACACCAATACCAGCGATCCAACAAACATCATTTGTATTTAAAATTTTTTTGTAAATTCTATATGCAATATAGCTTGTCGGAATAAATGCATTGATATAAATTTTCGGATTGCAATAACTTGTTTTATAATTCACAACCGAATGATGATCGATTATCAAAATTTTGCTAATTTTTTTAAGTTCATCGATAAATTGCAATGGAATTGATGGTATATCGCAAAAAATTATATAATCTGGTTTTTCTTTTTTTATTTCATCCACAACTTTTTTTGTTAAAGAAGGCTCATCAATTTCTGTAGAAAAAAATTTTGGAACGTAATTATACAATTTTTTAATAATTAATGCGATTATTGCTCCAGAGCAACAGCCATCAGAATCGTCATCAATCACAATCAAAGCCTTGCCGCTAATATTTTTCATAAATTTTACAGCAGGTTCGATTATTTTTTCCATATATTTTTCATACTTATTTTTCAGTTTCATCACTCAGTTTTTTTACAAATTCTTTGTCAATTAAAAAAAGTTGGATAGATTGCGGAGTTGGCTTGGCGCCTCGATGAAATTCTATCAGAGATAGTAATGTATCGCAATAATGAAAAACCAGCGCTTCAATATTTCTTGGTGGTGTAGGACCACTTTCGCCAAAATGGCTCGCAACAATATGAATTACTTTTTCCGGAAATTCCCTTCTGTATAATTCTGCCACACCTAGCATTGAGTGGTCAAGTAGAATACCTGTATGTTCTATATTACCCTTTGTTTTTTTCCACTCATAAATTTTTACAATATCATGAACTAGTGCTGCAGCAAGCAAATGATCACGATTAACTGAAATATTATAATTTTTTTCTAAAACATCTGCTACTTTTAAGCACAAATCGGCTAATGCAATTGAATGATTTAAAATATCTCTTTCTGCAGTTATGTTGCCAGAACCTAAACTAAAAAGGCATTTCGCTTCATCTATTGACATTCTAGGATATTTTTTAAAATCTTTATGTGAGAGGCTCGGGTCTTTAATAAACTCGATTACTTTTCTCCTCAATTTAACATCTTTTATTTTGTTGGCCAATTCCATTAATTTCTGCATATTACTACCATTTAACCAAAAAGTGCACTTAAACCAGCTACAGCTTCTTCTGCTTTTTTACCTTCTTCTTTCTTTTCTTCTTTCTTTTCCTCAACCTTTGGCGCAACAGCCGCTTGCTGTATAACTTCATCTATATTTACACCTTCCAGACTTGAAACAAGAGCCTTTACTTTTGCTTCATCAACCTGTATTCCTGCAGCTTCCAAAATCTTTTTTATGTTTTCTTCAGTTATCGGTTGTTTTGCTGCGTGAAGTAAAAGTGCACTGTACACATACTCCATTATTTCACCCCCACATTACTTTCTAATACTTTAGCGCTATTAAAGCATTTAGTTATTAAGTATCGAATATTTTCTTTTGTAGGATAACAAATTGCAACAGAAAGATTTAAACAATGACTATAAGCAGTTTTAATCATTTTCGGATATTCATCAATCAATTTCAAAACATCCTTTTGATAAATTTTTCCATCATAAATTGCTACAATGTTAAGACCGATTTTAACAGGTTGAACTTTTAGTTTTTTGAGTGCGTCAGCAAGCTCCTTAGAAATTTTATCACCTTTTTTTGCCACTACAATATCTTTTTTAACAGCAATCTTTCCCTCTTCAACCCCAACAGGGATGCCTGCCTTTGTCAGTTCGCTAATTACAGGTCCAGGCAAAAGATTCGTTGGACCGGCCTTTATTTCTATATCTTCTTCGGCAATATCACCTTCTTTAATAAATGTAGGAGTTCTTAACTTGTTCACAATTGAATAGAGTTTAAAAGGTTCTAGCGAAGAAAAAATAAGCGATGGTTGTGAAGGAATAAATTTTTCCAATTCATTTATACCATCTTTTTTTGATTGTCTAATAGCATGAAGAAGAATTGATTTTTTAACCATTTTTATTTCTGCCACACCCCGCAATTCTTTTCTTATTTTTTGAAGCTGTTTTGATGGCAATTTAAACATATCTATAATTCCAATTGTTTGGAATGAATCTATTTTTTTAGACAATTCCTGAGCCTGCTTTATTTTCTCTTCTTTTACCATTTCTCACACCTCTATTTTTACGGGCTTGGACATAGTCAGTTTTAACAAAATTTCCTTAATATTTTTCTTCCCTTTTGGCAATTTTGTTTCCAAAAATTTAAGCACAGTTTCGATATTTTCTGCAATCTTTTCATCAGCCATATTCTCATTTCCAACCATACACTGTATAACAGGTGCATTTTTTATAAAAATTCTTACACTCTTTTTATAATTTTCCACAGTTTTTTGAGCATCGCCAGTTAATATTTTTGGCATTTTTCCTCTAGGTGCAAGATAAACACCAAAAACCTTTCCTATTAATGGCATAAGTTTTGGCTCTGCTAAGAAAAAATCAGTTTTTTTTACAAGTTTTTTAATTGCGCGCTTATTTTTTGCCAAAGAATTTATATCATCCGTAGTTAAAATATTCAAATTACTATTCTTTATCGTATCTGAAAATATAACAACACTTGCTTCCTTTCCTCTTCCATTAGGTAATATAATGTCTTCAGAAAACTTGTTTTCTGGTTTTTTTATGTCAATTTCTTTTAAATTGATAATTAAATCAAAAGTTTGAACAAAATTTCTTTTTTTCGACGTCTGCCTTAATTCTTTTATTGCATCTAAAATTTTCTCGGTCATAAGACCTCCTGCCTAAGCAGTTAAGTTTCTTTTGCAATTTAGAATATAAAAAGATTATTTTAGTTTATCATCCCATTTTCCTTCATCAACTTCTTTTGCAATTTCTTTTGGTCTTTTTCCTTCAACCAAAATACCATACATAGAATTTGCTGTCCCAAGTACCATTTTTACAGCTGCCTTTAGATCTTTTGCAAGTAAATCACTCATTTTGAGTTTAGCAATTTTTACTACTTGTTCAAATTTCAAATCGCCAAGCACGGTCTCCTCCACTTTTTTCTCTTTTTTTGTATCCTTTTCGATCTTACTTTCTGTTTGTTCAGGAGGTGATGTTTTTGCTGCCGCAGCTTTTTCTATTCCCAATTCTTTTTTTATCAAACTAGAAACAGGAGGTGTGCCAATTAAAATTTTATATTCTTTTGTTTCTGAATCAATTTCAATTTTTACAGGAACTTGCATTCCTGCATACTCCTTGGTTTTTTCATTTATTTGTTTAAAAATCTCTCCAACATTTAATTTTAGCATGGATAGACGTGGAGCAGTTGTTGGACCGGGCGCCGCTTTACCACCTTCCACTAAAATTTCAATAATTTCTTTTTTCATACAATCCCACTATTTCTTTGCCTTTTCCAATATTTTTACAAATTCCACACTTAATGTAATTGGTATAGGAACAGCAATTTCTAATGGCTCAATAACTAATTCACGTTTTATTTTATCATATCTTGTGACTTTACCTTTTATACCTTTGAACGGTCCACCAACAACCTCAACCAAATCACCAACATTCAATTCAATCTCAACTCCCCTTGGTTGCAGAAAATTCTGCAGTTCTTTTATTTCTATAGGTTTCTTTATAATTCCACGAACATGCGGAATTGCTTGAGCTGCTTTTTCTATATCCCTTAAATCACCCTCTACAAAAATGTAGCCTTTAATTTCCTCAGGATGCATAAGTGCTTTTATATTAAGGCCACCCATTTTAGCTTTTCCAGCAATTGAATCCAAAACAATTTTCTCTCTACCAACAACAGTTTTCACTGTATAAATCATGAAATCAGCCTATCCAAATTGAAATTAAATAAAAAATAAAACCAATAATGCCAATTATCAAAGAACCGATAATACAAACTTTTGTTGTATCTAAAAATTCACTTTTATCTGGTTTTCGAGCTATTTTCAAAATTCTTATATATTTATCTAATTTTTCTCTGATTTTCAGTTTCATTTTACTCAACGAAGTCCACGCCAAGTATTTTCTCTATATCTTTTTTCCTTTCTTTGCTCCAAGGCCGCTCTGGGCCAAAAATCTGTGGTGACTTAACACCTGTTACTATAAGTAGAGTTCGAATAGTATCACCGAGGTCTCTATCCACTATAGCACCCCAAATAATTTTTGAGTCTGGGTTTAATTTTGTAGAAACAACTTCGACAATTTGTTGTGCTTCTCTTATTGTTATATCTGGCCCTCCAGTGATATTTATCAATGCATTTTTTGCATCACTTATATCAACTGTTAGTAAAGGATTATTAAGTGCCTTTTCCACAGATTCATATGCCCTGTTTTCAGTGTTACTTTCTCCCATTCCAATCATCGCAACGCCACCATCACGCATTACAGCCCTTATATCAGCAAAATCTAAATTTACCAAACCGGGGCGTGTAACCAATTCAGTCACACCCTTTACTGCATTAACAAGTATTTCATCACAAATTTTAAAAGCTGTTACAATAGAAACGTCAGGAATAATTTCCAATAATTTATCATTAGGAATTACTATTAGCGTATCAACTATACTTTCCAGATTTTTCAATCCTTCATACGCATTTGCCATTCTTTGTTTTCCTTCCATTTTGAATGGTAAGGTTACTACTGCAACTGTTAATGCACCAATTTTTTTAGCTATGTCAGCAACAACAGGAGAAGCACCAGTTCCAGTGCCGCCGCCAAGACCACATGTTATAAAAACCATATCAGCTCCAGATAATGCTTTTTTAAGTTCATCTTTTGTTTCTTTTGCTGCTTCCATACCAATGTTTGGATCGGCTCCAGCACCAAGGCCACCAGTCAATTCTTTCCCAATTAAAATTTTCTTGTCGGCATCTGTATAAAGCAAATCCATAGCATCTGTATTCACAGCTATAGTTTCAGCACCAGTTATGCCAACCTGCATAAGACGTGTAATGGTATTATTTCCTGCACCACCACAACCTACAACTTTAATTCTTGTTTTCTTACTTTCCAATATACTTCTTAGTTCCTCATCAATTTCTGTAAATTTAACAGATTTTTCAGTAATTTGTTTAACTCCCATAATAATCTAAATTTAAATTAAAACATAAATTCTTTTATTTCAAACATATATGTCAATATCATTTTTGTCAACACCAGAAAAATAGTAAATAATCGATTTTACTTTTTCTAACGGATCCTTAACTTCTTCTTTTATTATCAAGCACTTTGCCAGCCAATGGATGGTTGAAGTTAACTTTTACACGTCCTCCACTTATGCTTACAACTCTTCCATTATTTCTATGCGAACAAAATCCAGGCTTTATATCGCAATTTCCAAAATACGTGATTGGAATTAGCTTAACCAATTCTTCATTTCTTTGTCAAAAACCATCTTTGGGCAACACTCCCCAAACCTTCATTTTTTTCAAATTTTCATCAATTACTTTTAAAACAAATCCAGCACTATAACTGTTATCGGACCATATCGTATGGATTATTCCCTTTTCATTTGCCAAATCCTCTTTAGTATGTCAAAAAATTTCTTCTCTATCTTTCAATTTTCCAACATAATCTAATACAACAAAATCTTCAGTTTTCATTTTACCCTTATATACTTTTTTTCTTTAAAAGCTTTTCTAGATAAAAATTTAAAATTTAACTTCATATTAGAGTGTATGATTTGCAACATATTTGCGCAGAAAAGAGATTGGAAAAATTTTTTAAGTAATGATGCAAGAGAAATTTTGGCAAACGTTTTTGATCTAACAAACAAACATCGAGGGGCATATTTAAATGCAGATAAAAAAGAGTTGGCGCAACTTTGGTGTGCAATAATTGAATTAAAAAAAGATTTGGACGAAATCAAAAGAATTCTTGGAAAAATTGAAGAACCATTTAAGGCGATAATTTCTATTGGCGAAGAAGAGAAAAGAAAAGCAATAGAGCGAATTATTTCAGAAATAGTTAAACCTACAGATCAAGCAACACAAGAAGCAACACAAAAACTAATCAATAGTTTAATGAATTTTTAGGTTGCAAAATGCATGAGAAAAAAATAAAAGAATCGAAGAAAGTTGTTCAATCCTGCTTAAATTCCATTATGAAGATGGCACAATCCAAATATATTGAAAGTAAAATGGAGCAGATAATGGTTTTTGTCGATTTTTTTTATAATTGCATGATTTCAAAGGTTGAGCCAAAGACTATGATTGAAAATTACTATAATTTAAGGATGCAAATAGATAGTTTTTATAATTATTGTTCTAGTTTTTATAATTATTGTTCAAAAATTACAGCAAAATCTAAAATTTACGATGAATATAGAAAATTGAAAGATAGAATAACGTCCGATATCATTTCATATATAAAATCCTACAAAATCAAAAAACGTTAAATTTTTTAACACCGCCACACAATTTACAAAATCCAGTTTTAGGATCAATGCAATTTGGGCAACATCTACTGCCACACGCTTTACAAGTATATAAACCAAGCGAATATTGCTTACAGGACTGGCAAATACCTCCAAGTGTCATAATTATAATTTCTTAAAAAATAAAAAAAAGAAATGGCAATGTTAAGCGGACTCTTCTTCTTGAGCTTCTTCCTTCTTTTTCTTTCTTGCCATTTTTTTCACAAGTTTAAAATAAAATATTAAGACTATATAAAGACAACCAAAATCTTTAAATCCTGATTTTTAATGTGTTTCCTTTTTAAACTTTTCGATGCAGGGGGTGGGATTTGAACCCACGAAGGCACTAAGCCATGAGGCATTTCACTTTTGTTCTGAACCTCACGCCTTTGACCAGGCTTGGCTACCCCTGCGGCACAAAATCTATACAAACTTTATACTTTCTTGGGCCATAAGGCAATACAATTCTCTTATCTAAAATTTTATATTTTTTTACATTTTTCTCTATACACGTAATTGCATTTTGAAATACATCCGGTTCTTTACCCCAATTGTAAAAATGAATTATTCCTCCAGTCTTTAAGCAAGCGATAGCAACATTTAAAAAACTTTCCGAGCCAAAAGGCAGAGGCATAACAATTCTATCGAATTTTTCTTCCAATTTTTTACACTCATTTTTCACATCTCCGCAAATCAAAATTATTTTATGTGATAATTTGTTAATTCGTACATTTTCTTGTGCATATTTGTGAGCATCAGGATTTAACTCTATGCAATATATTTTATCCACATCTGGCTGTTTTTTTGCTATTGCAATCGCATATGGCGCACAGCCAGAAAACATAACTAAAATTTTTTCACCAGCTTTTACCTGTTGCGCAATTCTTTGTCTTTCCATTCCTTCTCTTGGAGAGAAATAAACTTTCTGGGGATCAAGTTTTAACAAATAACCATATTCTTTGTGAACAACTTCAGTGTCACTATTGCCAGCTATTAGTTCATATTCCCGCAATCTTAGTTCACCTTTTCTCGCCGAAACCTTTGCTAATACAGATTTAACATTTTTATGCAAATGCATTATGGCATTTGCGATCAATAGTTGCTTTTTCTTTAGTTCTTCTGGAATTTCAACTATAGCTACAGCCTTTTGTTTTGAACCAATTATATCAAAAGAACTTGGAACACTGCACAACTCCTTTTCAGTCAAACTGTCCTTAAGAATTTCTTTCAAATTCCTCATCCTCATGATTTCTATTATTTTTTTTAAACTAATATAGCAGAAAGATTTCCAATATGAAGCCAAGAAAATTCTATGTTATACTTGGCTTTGAGTAATTTTTGTAATAAGCTGAATATTTACTTATATGCAAACAATTTTTACATATGGCCCTAGAAAAATTAATTGCGAATGCTAAGGTTGCAACTGCTAACGAAATGATCGAATTAGCAAATTCTGTTTTGCAAATTGTAAAAAAAGAGAAGAAAAGCAGCATATTGCAATTGGATTGTGAAGAGGTAATTGTTGTAGGCGATTTGCACGGAGATTTGGAAAGTCTAAGTTTTATTTTAAAAGATAGCAATTTTGCAAGCAGCAAATCCAGCATAATTTTTCTTGGCGACTATGGTGACAGAGGTGTGAATTCTGCAGAAATTTACTATGTAATTTTGAGCCTTAAAAAAGAATTTCCAAATCGCGTTATACTGTTAAGAGGCAATCACGAGTTTTTGCCTGGTTTAGAGGTTTGGCCACACAATCTGCCGCTTCAATTGGTAGCCAGATTTGGAAAAGATGGAGAAAAGATTTACCAGCTACTAAAGGAGTTGTGGAATTATTTTTATTTAGCTGCTGTTGTACCGAATAAATATTTATTTTTGCATGGTGGTCTTCCGGTCAAGTTAAAATTTTTGGATGAAATTGAAAAATATGCAGAGGAAATACTTTGGAGTGATCCAGGAAAATCCTTTAGTTATACGGCTTCTCCACGTGGTGCTGGAAAAATTTTTGGCGCACGAATTACAAAAAAAGTTTTAAACAATTTGGGAATTAAAACATTGATACGAAGTCATCAACCGCCAAGTGCAGGTGTGGCGGTTAGCCATAATGGAAAAATTTTAACCATATCTTCCACAAAAGTATATGGAGGAAAAGCGGCATACTTAAAGATTGATTTAAAGGACAGAGCGAAAAATGCTAATGAGCTAGCAAAAATGGCAAGGGTGTTTTGATGCTAACACTAATTGGCCTTGGACTCTATGATGAAAAAGATCTAAGTTTACGCGGAATTGATGCAGCAAAAAATGCAGATGAAGTATTCATCGAATTGTATACCAGCAAGTGGCATGGAAACCTGAAAAATTTGGAAAAAATTGTTGGTAAAGAAATCAAGATTTTACAAAGAAAGGATTTGGAAGAAAATTCTGCACAAATTGTAGATAGAGCAAAGGTAAAAGATATAGCAATTTTTGTTCCTGGCGACCCTTTAATTGCAACAGTGCACTCATCTCTACTGCAACAGGCAAAGAAAAATGGTGTGAAAACAAAAGTTATTCATAATTCGTCAATAATTTCTGCAATCTGCGAAACAGGCCTACATATATATCGATTTGGCTCTTGTGTAACCATACCATTTCCTGATCGAACAAAAGGTAAACTGCCCGAATCGATCTATGAAATTATAAAAATAAATCGGTCACATGGTTTACATACGCTTTGTCTACTTGATATATTAGAGCAAAGAGCAATGGATGTGAAAGAAGCTATAGAGATTTTGCTCAATCTAGAAGATCAACGAAAGGAAGGAATTTTTAAAAAAGACACAGAGATAGTTGTTTTTGCAAAAGCGGGAAGCGAAAACCCGATTATTGATTATGCAAAAGTGGAGGACATATTAAAGAAAAAGTATGAGATACCGGCAGTCATAATTATTCCAGGTATTTTGCATTTTACGGAAAAAGAATTTTTAAGTAAAATTTAAATACTTTTTCTCGTAGCTATTAAATGATAAAAATGGAAGATCCAGTCACAATATTTAATGAAGGGCAAAAATATTTAGAGAGTGCAAGTGATTTCCTAATTGAGCTTGGTCATCTGCACCAAGAGTTATACAATATAATGGTTACTGGAATAAATCTCGGCGAGGTAGTAAAAAGAAAACCAAATGCAACATTTGAAGATGCGGCTAAAGCCACTTATTTACGGCTTAAGGAATGTTATGATAAAATAAATGAAAAAATAGAAAATGCAGATTCAGATCTCCAAACTATAGGTTACAAATATTTGCGAAAAATTGAGCCGATAGTTAAAGCATATAAAGCTGCGCTTGTCAGTTTGATACAAAATATAATTTTACTTAAAATGCTTCCACTACAGAAACAACTTGATTCCTACAAAGCAGAACTGGAACAATATAAACTTTAGGTTCTAATAGGAACACCCACATATTCAATTTTTTTCCCTTCCTCACCTTTTGTTAGCCAGTAAATTACAATTATAGCAAAAATAATCATTAGTATTATAGCAATATCACCACTGCTTAAGCCACCTACTGATGGCAATGTTTGTGGAAAATTGCTTATCGAAATACCTGGAAATATAACAGCGCCACCACTTGATATAAAAGCAGCTACAGATAGTATAATTCCAGTTAGCACAAGATATTTTACATATTTTTCTGGTTCCGGTAGCTTACCACCGACCAGTGCAAGAAGTAGATATGTTACCATAAGAAAGCCGAGAATGCCTATTAAAATTGCAAATATCGATCCTGTAAATTGTGCAAAGAAATTTGCCAATGGCGCAGCTAATGCATACTGCATAAGAAATAGTGAAATGCCGATTGAAATTATCAAATTTATCGTTTTTGCTTTTTTTTCTTCACCAAAAATTTTCGTTTTGTTAAGAAGACCGTAAAGTATGGCAAACATGACCATAAAAGGTATGTAAAACTGAAAAATCCCAAGTTCTTTTCCTGCAAGTATCAATTCCGCTATACCCATAATATCATCTTATTGCAAAAACTGTTAATACAAATAAAATAATCATTCCAATCAGCAATATCCATTCACTACCAATACCAACACCTATAGAAATTCCTGAAGGAAAGAAAAAGCTTCCCAATCCAGAGGAAAACAGAATTCCAATGAAAACAGATATAACAATCACTACAAGTGCCAATCTTGCTCTACCTTTAAATGCCTCCTCGAGCTTAGCTGTTGCACCTTCCGGCAAAAACATTCCTATAACCAATATTCCTAATAGTGGAACAAGCATGGCTATTAGTCCCTGCATAAAGAATCTGGCCATTTGTGCTTGCATATCCACACCAGTTATGATTGGTGCCGACCATACCATAAATGCAGCTATAAAAGATATAACTGCATTAATAGCAATGTTTTTTTCAGGCTCACCAAACAATTTGCTTTTTCTTAAAAGGCCGTAGAAAATCGTTCCAGTGAGTATAAATGGTAGGAAAAACTGGAAAAATCCAAGATCTTTCAATCTTAAAATCACAATTTCAAATGGCGATGTCACATTTCACCTCTTCCAATAGCACTTGCAATCATTATTAGTATTATAAATAATATTAATCCGACAGCCATTATAATTATATCAATGTGTGTGGTTGTCGGAGCAGCGGTTTCATTGGAAGGTGCACGTGCACCCAATCTAACTCCCCCAATCATAGCAGTTAATAAACCGCTAGTTATAAAAAGTGCAATACCAAGTGCTATCATTATATAAAACGTTGTTCTTCGTGTAAAGAGCTCAGTTAGCATTTTTGTTAGATTTGGATAGAAGAAACTTGCAAGTAGTATACCCACAAGTATAATCAATATCCAAACCATGGCCTGTGTAAAGAAACTTGCCAGAGGACCACCAAGCGCAATTCCTGTAATTTGTGGAAAAATAAATATGAGAAAGGCGATTGATAGTGACAGAACACCATTTATTACCGGGGAATCGCCGAGAATTTTCGTTTTGCGTAGTAAGCCATAAAGAATTGTTGCAGTAATTAGAGCTGGAAGTAAAAAATCGTGGAAATGCAGCTCGATAAGTTTTTGCGCTAAAGCCTCAAACGGACCCATTTCGCTCAATAATAATTTCTTTGTTAAAGATTTAAATTTACAAAGGACCAAGTGCAATTTTAATTTTCCTTATTTCATTATCTATCTCATCAATTAATCTGGCGTAAGTTGACATTTTTGCTGTATCGCCTTGTTCCTCTGCTTTTTCATATTCTTCCATATATTTCTTTCTTTTCTTTCGCAATTTTTCCAACCTTTTTAGCAATTTCTCTTTCTTTTCAGGTGATAGATGTTTATAATACATTTTTTTCGTTTTGCCGGCTGCCCAAAACAGCCCACCCAAAATAAATACTATGGAAAAAATGACTAAGGTAAAATATGCTATTGATCGTGCTAGCCACGTTGCAATGAAGGTAAATGCACCACCATACCATGCAATAAGCGTTAGGCAGAGTGAAAGAATTATGTTAATCCTTTTATCAAACAGTTTAATCATAGTAAGCACAGCAAAAAAAACTGAAAAAACAAGTAAAAATGGTAATATAAAAGTAAGCAGTTCGGGCGAAGAAAGCAATTCTTCTAAAACCATATTTATTTTTTTGGTTTTTTAAATAGATAATTATGGATGATTATTTTGATTTTATATGGTCTTATCATCAAAAATATTTTAAACCAGCCATAGCATGTCCAGAAATAACTCAACTAGATAAAATTTTGGGACTTAAGGCGGTTGTATTTGATTTGGATGGTGTTCTAAATTCTCCCACATCACGAACTTTAACAGAGAATTTTTTGTTATACATGGCAAAGGAAAATAGAAAAATAGAACAAAAATTTGAAGAAATATGTGGATATGCCAAAGAAATAGAAATAACTAATCTAAAAAGACGGCAAGAACTCTGCAAATCCATCGAAGAGATTTTATGCACCGCCGAATTGACATATTTGCAATATTATAAAAGCTGTTGGCAGGCCGCTGCAGCAACCGTGCCGGTTATGTATGCATTCGAAACCTTTGACTTACTTGCAAAAATGGGATATTTTTCATTTGTTATTTCGGCTGGGCCGGATCTTGCAGTTAAATTTTTTGCAAAAACTAAACTTGGTCTTCCGAGGGCACAAGTAATCGGTTCACAATTTCATTTCGATGGCCAGGATTTTGTTGGCATGAAAATTATTTTCGATGATAAGCCAAAATTAATGGAAAAACTATTGCTTTTATATAACTGTTTTCCTGCACTTGCAATAACAGACAATCCCAACGAACCAATTGTGATTGAAACGGGCTATTTACCATTTTTAATTGTTAGAAAAGAAGCAGAAAGACCAAGAAAAATGGTGGAAATAAATCCAAATATACGTAACGATTTACGAGAAGTTTGTAGATCGATTTTAGCTGATTTGCGTGCTCGCTATATTTATTACAGATTTGATCCAAGCGAGCTTAGAAAAATCGAGCAGGAGGCAAAAGGAGTTTTGGAAAAGGGCCAAGAGCTTCTTTCAGATTATTCTCTTAAAAGCGAATTTTTAAAATATTTGCGAAAAATGTTTGATTATGATATACCATTGCCAAAATACGAGCTTCGCGATAAACTTTTTTCATTAGAATTTTCTGATTGTACAGATTATAAAGAAAAGGTTGTTGATATTTTGAATTTAATAAAAAGATATATTCCAGAAGTAAATCTATGAATCAATTTTGTAAAATTTTTCCAATTTTGCGGGTTGGTCTTTCAAGAATCGGCGTTAAGCCATTGATTTTTATCGAAATCATCGAGCATTCCAATGGAATTTGTCATCTCATTTAAAAGACCTTCCAAGTTATTGCAATGTTGCATTTCCAAACATCAAATGCATCGAATAGTTGTTCGGTTTATTTTTTTTTCAATATAACTTTCAGGCAATTTTTTATACCAACAAAGCTGTCACTCTTCTTAATTCATTATAAAGTGGAACAACTGAATTAAAATTACCATATATTTGCGAAGATTATAGTATTTTGATTTGATTGACTGCTCATTGACAAAAGCCATTAGCATGGCCATTGGTATAAAGCATCTATATCGTTAATTATTAAGCTTTTTTTCAGAATTTCGATGGTTTGGTCCAATATTTTTAGATTGATTTTTACTGTTCCGTATTTTAAACGACTCAATTTCGTTTTTGATTATGTCCTATCCATATAAAATTTAGATTTTCGATTCCTCAATTTTCTTTTTCATTCTTTTTATTCTTCCATCAATTTCATCCAGAAATCGCGCATAATCGCGTTTATGCTCATCTGAAAGCAAATCGGTATCGCGATAATTTTTTGTGAAAATATCGATCATTGTTTTGTTCGTGTTGTAATAGTCCTCCCACCCAACTTCCTCCAGCTTCTCGCCCAAATACTCCATGTCCATCTTAATATTTTTATAAATTTCGTTTACAAGATCACCTTTAAGATCTTTCACAGTTTCTTCAATCAACCTTATAGCTGTAGGAAGTTCAATAGAAGGTATAGAAGGCTCTTTCACTTCCTCTACCATTTCCTCATCAACATCAATTCCTAACTCTTGCTGCGCTCTGTATAATAGTTTTTCTAATTGAGAATAAACCGAAGCAATATAACTTGGTTTTTGGCGTAGTTCCGCATGATCTATATCGCATTCCTCCATAAACTCTTTAAATTCATCATATTCATCCAAAGAGTTTATGCTCGAATGATCGATTTTTTCTAATAAAATCTGTAGTCTTGTATAATGCGGCTCGTAAATACTTTTCCACAACTCGAAAGCCGTTTCTGGATCTTCATTTATCAATGTGCCGTATTTTTTCAGATCGTAGAAAAAGCTTTCTCTATCTTTTTTATATTTTTTAATTATCGAAATAACTTCTTCCCTATCTTCAGGACCTAGTAGCCGTTCAGGCCTACTCTTATTCAACTCATTTTTCAGATATTCTCTTATCGGCTCGATGTTCATAAGTATCTGACGTACCAGCCTTTTCTTTTTTCCCACAATCTTATCAAAAAAACTTTCTGGATAATTTAATAATTCATTGGTTAGCTCATAAACTATCTTAAATTCTTTAATGGATTCAGTTTC
>Ga0105158_1000136_pt1 | contig 33137 bp, 28 predicted proteins | sample LHCtaG_FD_81567 | JGI IMG/M metagenome (GOLD analysis project Ga0105158, IMG submission 81567) | Hot spring microbial communities from Little Hot Creek, USA to study Microbial Dark Matter (Phase II) - LHC4sed_matched | ecosystem: Environmental > Aquatic > Thermal springs > Hot (42-90C) >...
GCTACAAAATGGTTTTTTTCAACTTCTATAAGTTTAGGTTCTTCTTTTCGGCATATTTCCATAGCATATTCGCATCTAGGATGAAATCTACAACCTGAAGGAGGATTAATTGGGCTTGGAACAAAACCTGGAATAATTTTTAATCTTAATGGATTACCATAAAGCTTTGGAGTAGCATTTAAAAGCCCTTTAGTATATGGATGAAGGGAACTTTTAAATAAGGAAAATGTATCTGCTTCTTCAATAATAAGCCCAGCATACATTACGGCAACTCTATCGCATACTTCAGCAACAATTCCTAAATCATGAGTTATCATAAGAATTGATGTTTCAACTTCTTTTTTAATTTCATTTAATAAATTAAGGATTTGAGCTTGAATAGTTACATCTAAAGCTGTTGTAGCTTCATCAGCTATAAGCAAGTCTGGTTTGCATGAAAGAGCCATAGCTATCATAGCTCTTTGCCTCATTCCACCGCTAAGCTCATGAGGATATTGCGTTACAACTTTCTCTGGAGAAGGCATTTTTACAAGCCTTAAGGCTTCAACAGCTTTTTTTAATGCTACCTTTTTAATTTCCTTTTTAGATGGATTTGGAGGATTATTTAATGCTTTTTTAAGCTCTTCAATTTTAGCTTTTAATTTTTCATTTGGTTTTTTCTCAAGTTTCTTCATTAATTCCTCTATCTTCATTTCTAAAACATCCTTTTTTAAATCTTGATGAAGCATTATTACTTCAGCTATTTGCTCACCTATTGTTAAAACAGGGTTTATATATGTGGCTGGATCTTGGAAAACCATAGCTATTTCTTTTCCTCTAATTTTACGCATTTCCTCATCAGTTAATTTTAGTAAATCCCTTCCCTTAAACCATATTTCCCCTTCTATAATTTTTCCAGGAGGTTGAATAAGCCTTAAAATTGATAGTGATGTAATAGATTTTCCACATCCTGTTTCTCCAACAAGACCCATTGTTTCCCCTTTGTAAACATCAAGATTAACACCATCTAAAGCTTTAACAACCCCAGCATATGTAAAAAAGTATGTTTTTAAATTTCTTATTTTTAATAGGGTTTCAGGCATTTTACTTAATTTTACCTCCATGAAAAGGCTTTTTATCTTCTGAGCCTTGGATCAAGAACATCTCTTAAACCGTCTCCAACCAAATTTAAAGCTAATGAGCTTAATAAAATTGCTAAACCTGGAAAAGTGGCCATCCATGGAGCTTGAAATAAATAGTTTCTTCCATCAGATATCATTCTTCCCCATTCAGCTATTCCAGCTCCAGCACCAAAACCTATAAAGCTTAAGCCAGCAGCTGTTAAAATAACTGAGCCTAAATCTAAGGTGGCATTAACTAAAAGCGGATAAATAACATTTGGAAGAATATGCTTAAATATTATTCGTGTATTTTTAGCGCCTATAGCTTTAGCAGCTTCAACATAAAGTTTTTCCCTTTCAGAAAGTACAACTCCTCTAATTAATCTTGCATAGCTTGGCCACCAAACAACTATAAGCGCTATAGTTAAGTTTATAAGGTTTCTTCCAAGTGCAGCAGCAATAGCCATAGCTAAAATTAAACCTGGAAAAGCTAAAAAAACATCTGTAACTCTCATTAAAGCTTCATCAATTTTGCCACCCATATAACCTGAAATAGCACCTATAACAGACCCTATTATAGCAGCTGATCCAACAACAGTTAAAGCTATTGAAAGATCTATGCGAGCACCCCAAATTACTCTGCTGAAAATATCTCCACCATTTTCATCTGTTCCAAATAAATGTTTAAAGCTTGGAGGCTGCATTTGCTCAGCCCAAATTCTTTCTTCAGGTCCATAGGGAGCTATCCAAGGTGCAAATATAGCTGCAATAATAAATATAGATATTATTATAAATCCAGCTATTACTAATGGACTTTGCTTTAAAAGATAAATTATAAATTTGAATTCTCGCCATTGAGGCTCTAAATCTTTAATCAATGAATTTAAAAAGTTTTTACGTATATTCAAATTTTATCCCAACCTTATTCTTGGATCAAGAATTGCATATAAAACATCAACAATTAAATTAGCTAAAACATAGATTATGGCTATAAGAAGAGTAAAACCCATTATTCCACCTATATCTGAAGTTAAAATAGCTTGAGTTGACCATCTTCCAACTCCGGGCCAAGCAAAAACTGTTTCTGTTAAAACAGCTCCAGAAAGCAATCCTCCAAAAGCTAAACCTGCAACTGTTACAGTTGGGATCATAGCATTTCTTAAAGCATGCTTATAAATTACAATTTTCTCAGGTAAACCCTTTGATCTAGCTAAAATAATATAATCTTGCCTTAAAACCTCAAGCATGCTAGCTCGCATCATTCTGGCTATTAAGGCTAAAGTAACATAAGAAAGACAAAAAGCAGGCATTATAATATGTTCTAAAGCGCTTTTAAAAGCATATGGATTTAAACTTATTAAGCTATCAAGCAAAAGCAAACCAGTCACTTGCTTAACTGGATGCTGAATAGCTATAAATGGATCTATTCTTTGAGATAAAGGAAGATAAGGTAAACCATGAACTTTAAATTGATAATAGAAAATGTATTGAAGGAGAAGTCCGAGCCAAAAAACAGGCATTGAAACACCAGTTAAAGCAAAAACTCTAACAACATGATCTATAGGCTTATCTTTTTTTGTAGCTGAAATTATCCCTATAGGAATACCCATTAAAAGGCTTAAACTCATAGCTACAATTGTTAATTCAAGAGTGGCTGGAAAATAATTTCTAATAGATTCAATCACCGGCCTATTAGAATCTGATCTTGAAATACCCCAGTCTCCACGAAGCAAATCCCTTAAATAATAAAGATATTGAATATAAATGGGTTTATCTAAACCATGCGCTTTAATTATTAATTGAATTCTTTCCTCAGAAATTTTCTCACTGGTAACATAAGCGGCTACAGGATCTCCAACTAAATGCGAAAGCGTAAAGGTTAGCATTGAAACTCCAAGCAAAACGGGAAGAAAAAGAATTAAACGTCTAATAATGTAATCTCGCATTTTCATTGAAGCTTTCGCCTTAACAAAAAGAAGTTAAAATCATAAATATATGCTTATTGGTTTTTTCAGGTTTAAAGGCTTAAAATAGAAAAAATAAATAAAAAGAGTTAAACAAATTCTTTAACTATTTCTGGGTTTACCATATTAACTGCTATAAGCGGAGAGAATCTAAAACCATTTATATTAACGGCTACTTGCTCTGTGGTTTCTTCCTTCCACATAAATCGCATACATCCGGTATCTGGACCAGACCACATTGGATTATAGAAATAGCCTTTAACCCAATCTCTGGCTACATGAAGTGTTTTAGCTTGAGTAACCCAAATGTAAACAGCTTCCTCTATTAATTCACGTTGAATTTCACGGTAAAGCTCAACACGTTTATTTGGATCTTGCTCTTTAGCAGCTTGCTCAACCAATGCATCTATAGTTTCATTTGCATATCCTATTCTTTTAGCGAAAACTCCCATTTTTGAGTGAGCATAGGTAGCTACATAATTGTCTGGATCAGCGTAATCTGGTTGCCAACCAATAAAGAATATTGGTAATTCTTGAGCCCTCATTTTAGCAAGGTAAGTTGGCCAATCAAGTTCTTGAACATCTATAGAAATGCCAACGTTAAGCTTTTCAATTCCATCTTTAAATAGTAAGCATGCCCTGCGCCTAGCTTCATTTCCAGCATTATAGTAAAGCGTTATTTTAAGTCCATCCTCATATGCACCTTCAGCTTTAGCTTTTAAAAAGTATTCTTTAGCTTTTTCAGGATTATACTTAAATTGGAATAATGTTTCATCATAGCCAAGCAAACCTTTAGGTATAGGACCTCTACCTTGCTCAGCTAATCCATAAGCCACAGTGTTTATATAAGTATCGTAATCAAATATGTATGATAAACCGTATCTAAAGTTTTTGTTTGTTAAAGCTCTTTTTATTACTGGATCGGGGGGATTTAAGTTTATTTCAAACCCTCCAATCGCTAATGAATCATAAACTTCTACAACTATTCCTTTCTTTAATGGAACTATTTTACGTTCATTAAGCCATGGATCCTTCTCAATTATATCGAATAGGTTGGATGATGGAACAACTACGCTATCTGCTTCTCCAGAGAATAAAGCTAAAAGCCTTGTTCCAGCTTCAGTAACCTGCTGGAAAATTACACGTTTTATTTTTGGAGGTTCACGCCAATAATTTTCATTAGCTTCAAGAACTATTCTAGTTTTAGGTGTCCATTCAACAACTTTATATGGCCCTGTTCCACATGTATGAGTATTCATATATTCATTATGGAAGCCTGGTTTATCAAGTCCAAAGGGTGGAAACTCTTTTGGATCACTCCACCATCCCTTTTCTGAATGAGCTAAAACAAATGATGGGGAAACTATGGCTCCAGGTCCACCATAACATAGCATAGATAAGAAAGCTGCTGAAGGATACTCAAGAGTTATCTGCACAGTATAATCATCTATAACTTTTATTCCTTCTGCAGCCAGGTATTTTTTAACATACTCCTTCATTTCTGTTTCATTTTCATTTTGCCATGTGTTAGCATTCATATATTCTGGACCACCTTTAATTATTTGTGCCAATATCCAAGCTGGACCATCAGGATCATTCATTAAAATTACTCTATCTAGCGAAAATTTAACAGCTGAAGCATTTAATGGTGTTCCATCATGGAATTTTATTCCCTTTCTTATATGAAAAGTGTAAACTAAACCGTCTGGAGAGATTTCCCAGCTTTCGGCTAATTCAGGAACAATTGTTAATTTATCTTTATCGTAATAAACAAGTCTTTCATATACAAGCTCTAACACTTCGCCACCAGCAGTTTCATAATCCCAAGCTGGATCTAGAGAATCTGCATCCCCAATAGTTTGGTAAACAAAAGTATCAGGATTGGGTACTTTCAACTTGGGTTTTAAGCTTGGCAAATAATAGTAATAGTAGCCGCCTACAGCAGCAGCTATCACTATAATTATAAGCAGAGCTGCAATAATGAGCTTTCCACTTACACCCTTTTTAGATTCACTCATTTTATTTTCACCTAATTCTTTTTTTTAAAATAGTTTTATTTATGGAAATAAATTCTCTTTTTAATCTCTATATAAGGTCTATATAAGGTTTTTCATATACTAAGAGTATTACCTAAAATTGTTGCATAAAATTGATTGTAAAAATTAAAAATTTAAAAAATTAAATAACCTTGGATACAATTAAATTAATGTAGCAATGAAAATTGTCCAGCAAAAGGATTTTTAATAAAAAATTTGTTTTTTTCGCTTTTTTAATGGTTGCCTTTAGCATTGTTGATTCTTACTACACAATCGTTTCAATGACCAAATATGGAATTTCTGGAGAAAAAAATCCAATTACTTTATTTTTGTTTAATTTAGGATTAGATAAATTATGGATAATTGTAAATACAGTTTTAGGGTTTACAGTAGTAGTTGTATTTTTTCTTTTTATAGGTTATTTACAGGGTAATTTTAAGCATTTAGCTATAGGCTTTTTTTCACTTTTATTAACAATTAAAGTATTAATAAGCATTTATTATATATGCTTTTTTCATTTCTCTTTTAATCCTTCCTTAATTAATTTAGGAATTTTAATTTTTGCATTAATAACTTTAGTATTACTGCCTAGACAGGAATTTATCAATTTTTTCAAAAAGATTTTAAATATATTAAATGAGTTAATGCTGACTTTTAATTTATTAAACCTTAAATTTAAACCAAAAATGAAGGGATATATTAACATTAAACAAAAACAAGCTAAAAAGAATAAAGGTAGATTGAGGAATGGAAAATTATGGATTTCATTAGCACTAGCAATTTTATGTCCATTTATTACGTTAAGCTTGCTTCAACTTTTTTGGAGAATTAGCAAGATTCAAGAATTACCAAAATGGCTTAAAGGTTTAGGAATTGTAACACAAATGCAAGGCATATTATATATTGCCGCATTTATTTTAATACTTATTATGTTAACGATTATGGTTTATTTAATAGTAACAATTTTCGAAGCCTTTAGTAAAAATGAAGGGTAAATCTTTATATATGTTAAATTAGTTTAGCTAAATAAGTTTTTAGCATCTAAAGCAATTAATTATTATTTAAATTAATTTTTAAAAATTAGATATAATTTTAATGAATTTCCTTTTCATAAAATTTCATAAAATTCAAAAATAAAAGGTGAAGTTTTTGGCTGAAGACATGTTCCTTTCAAGCTTCATTGAGGAGGTAAATAAAATTTCAAATTTAACTTTAAAAGTAGAACCTCAAGAAAGATTCAAAAAAATTTATGAAGAGTTATGGATAGATTTTGATTCTATTTTTCCTTTAAATTTTAATTTTATGGTTTGTGATGGAAGTAAAGGAGTAACAGAGTTTCAAGGTGGAATTAAAGTTTTATATGCTAGAGCTTTAGTTCATTTTTTTAAAGCTCAAACATTTATGGATAAATTTGTAGAAAACAAAATTTTTGTTGATCATCTTCTTCAAAAAGAAGATTCATATATGAAAGCTGTTGAATTAATTGCGCTTAAAAAAGCTTTAGAGAAAGTTGATGATGTTTTAGCGATTTATGATGGATCGCTTTATCCCACCTTTCCTTTATCAGCCTTAAATAATAAAAAAATAGCCAAAGCTAAAATAGAAGAGTTTAAAGCTTTAGTAGCGCTTTATAAGCAATCCTATGAAAAAAATCAGGTTTTAGTTGGATTATGCAAGGATAGCAACGTAAGTTATATTAGAGCTAGAGCATTAATTGAGCAACTAAAGGTTGAAAATCCTAAGTTAGGCGAGGAAATTTCAAAACAAATATATCCATCTAGAATAGCTAAAAAATTAAGGAAAATGGTTGAGGATGAAGCTAATGAAAATATAAAGAAGCTTTTAGAAAGTTACTGTTGTGAATTTGAGTTGAAAACCTCTGATGAAGAAGTTTTTAGTAACTTAAATTTAAAGCCTGGATTTACAACACCTTTAATTTTAGCTCCTCAAACACTCTATTTAGAGGCGAAGTATGAAGAAAAAAGAAATTGGTGGAATTCAATATTTAGAGATAAAATGATTAAATCAAAAAATGATTTTCTTCGTGAAATTGCTAATTTGCTTGATGAAATTTATAGTTTGCCACCTTTAGCTACAATTTGCTGGAAACCTCATCATGGACTTGAAGTATATAGAGTTGATATAGCAGGATGGAGCTTAAGAATAAAGGAGAAAAGCGGGGATTTAACTGAAAACATATTTATTAAAAATGAGGAGATTCTTAAATATTGTAAAGAAGTTGTTGCAAAACTTAATACATTAAGCTCAACCCCAACAGTGTTAAAACCTTTAACAGATGTTGACTCTCTTGTTAGAATTGATAATTCAATTTATAGAAGTGTTTACGAGCCGATTCTTATTAATGCGCTTAAAAAAGCAGGTTTAAAGGCTAAACTAAGAAAAAGAAGGTTTAGAGAAATTTTGTTAAGGAGAATGAGTTAAAATGAATAGAGAAAGTATAGGTTTTGTTCTTGATGGAGCCACCCCTCTTCAATTTAGCTTTAAAGTTGAAAAAGGTTTATCAATTCCGCTTCATGAATATGTTGTAGTTAAAGTAAATGATGGAAGAAAAATTTTAGCTGAAGTTATAAATGTTGGTTCTAAAAATCCCTTAGCTTCAGAAAGACCTGCTGGAGAAACTTTTGTAAGTGATATTTATAGTTATGAAGTTGCTACAGTTGAGGTTTTAGGATATTTAGATGAAGATGGAAAAATCTCTAAACCTAAAATAGCTCCTAAACCAAATACAATTGTTTATAAAGCTTCAGATGAAGAACTTCAAAAGTTTTATTCATTAAATGAAGAAAGAATCCCACTTTTTATTGGAAACCTTCTTCATAGACCAAATGTTAAAGTTCCTGTTTTCCTTCAAGATTTAAGCTTTCATTTAGGGATTTTTGCTCAAACTAGAGGGGGAAAATCTTATTTAGCGGGAATTTTAATTGAAGAAATATTAACTAAAACTTATTTTCCAGTTATAGTTATCGATGTTCATGGAGATTATGTAATGATGGATAGATGTGCTGAAATTAATCAAAAACATAATGATTTTCACGTAGTTATTTATTATCCTCCTGGAGCACCTAAAGTTTCAGGAGTAACTGCTGAAGTTAAAGAGCTTAAAATAGGTTTAAATCAAATTGAGGATGAAGCATTTATAGATATGCTTGGTAGAATTGGAGAATTACAAGAAGCTGCTTTAAGAGAAATACTTGAGGAACTTAAGGAAACTGGCAAACCATTTGGATTTGCAGATGTGATAGATAAGGTTAAAGAAAAAATTGATAGCGAAGAAATTAAGGCTGATGATAAAAAAAGATTTAGATCATTATATACTAGAATGAAGGGGGCCGAAAAAGATGTTAAACTTCCAGCTGAAAGTTTAACTCTTCAAGAGCTTCTTCAACCTAAAACATTAAGCGTAATATGTTTAAGAGGTTTAAGATCTAAAGTTCAAGATGCTTACACAGCAATAATTGTTGATTTAATTTTTAATAATCAAGTCAAATATTTTGGGAAAGAGCTTTTAAAAGCGCCTCCAACCTTTCTTTTTATAGAGGAAGCTCATCGGGTAGCCTCAAAAGAATCAAGCCGCTATGCTGTAAAAGCTTTATCAACAGCTATAAGGGAAGGGTCAAAATTTGGATTATATCTTTGCTTAATAAGTCAAAGACCAAGAAGTATAAGTCCTGAAATTATGGCTAACATAGGAAATTATGCTGTTTTAAGAATAACAAATAATCAAGATCAAAACATTATAGAGGCTGCAAGCGAAAGCTTTAGTCATCGTTTAATAGAGGATTTACCAGCTTTAAATCAAGGTGAAGCAGTATTAGTTGGACCTTATGTTCCAATTCCAGCCATAGTAAAAACAAGAAAAAGAAGAACTGTGCATTTTGGAGCAACACCAAACCTTTTGGAAATCCAAAAAAGAATTGTTAATGAGCTTGAGAAAAGAAGGAAGGAAAAATGGTGAAAATAGGAGTTTTTAGTGATACCCATATTGGAAGAAGCGTTCCGAAAGCTATAGGGGAATTAAGAAGAGAAGCATTTAAAAAAGCTTTCACTCAAGCAATAAACATATTTATTCAAGAAAAAGTGGATTATGTAATCCATTGCGGAGATGTTTTTGAAAAGGAAACTATGATGCCAAGCGATTCCATATTTGTTAAAAATGAATTTCAAAAACTTATAGATTATTTAGGTAAAGATGTGAAAATATTTGTTATACGTGGTAATCATGATGGAACAACCATAAATAATGCTTTAAATTATATAGAGCATCCATTAGCAAAATACTTTAAGATTGTTGGAGAAAAAACTTTAGAGGGTAAAATTGAATTTTATGAAGAAGCAAACTTTGTTTTAACAGGGATGGGTTATACACCATATCCAATCTATAAATTTAAAACTGTTAAAGAAAATATTAAAGAAGCCTTAAAAAACTCAAAAGCACCTTATAAAATTCTTCTTCTTCATGCATTTATAGATGGACACCATGATTTACCTTTAGGTATACCGGCACATCAAAAAATTTCCATTAAAGAATTAAGGAATCTTGGAGCAAACTTAATTATTTTAGGTCATAATCATACTAGAAAAAATGAGAAAATTGATGATGAAATTTTTTTAACGCCTGGAAGCACAGAATATTATGATTTAGCTGAAAAAGAACCGCATGGCGTTTATATTCTGGAATTAAACAATAAAGAAAAACTTCAATTTAAAAATATTGAACCAATGCATATTATAGAAGCCATTAAAATAAATAGTGAAGGAACAGTGAAGGATTCTGCCTGGTTCATAACTCAAGCTTTAAAAGAATTTGAAAATTGTATTAAAAAAATTGAAAGGTTAAATAAAAAAGGAATAGTAAGGCTTATTTTAAAAGGTTTAATAAATGAAGATAAATATGAATTAGAGAATAAACTTCAAATGCACCTTGCTAAAAATAAATCAATTATTCATTTGGAAATTGAAAATCAACTTAAAGAATTAAGCAATTTATCTCAAACTATACCAATAACAACTAAAGAAGAATTTTTAAAAATATTATTTGAACCTTTAGGTGCAGAAGCCTTAGCTGAAGCATTAAATCTTATTGAAGATATAGAAGCTTGTTTAGAGGAGGCTGGAAGCCAAAGATCTGGTCTTTTAAAAGATTTAGATCGAAAAAAATTTGTTAAAAAATGGATTGAAATTTTAGGGGTTAAAAGTTGAAGGGTATTATTGAAAAACTGGAGATGCAAGGATTTGAAGGATATAAAAAAGCTGAAATTCCATTTACAGCTGGTTTAAACCTTATAACTGGAAGAAACTCTACAGGTAAAACAACTATTTTAGATGCAATATTTTTTGCTTTATATGGGGAAATCCCAGATGTAGATAAAAAACTTTTAGTTACAAGACTTCAAGGGACTTCAAAAACTCTTTATGTAGGATTAAGATTTATTTCACCCAAAACAAATCAAATTGTGGAAGTTAAAAGATGGGGAAAACTTTATTTTAAGCGTGGAAAAGAAGGTTATCAAACCGAACGTTTAATTCTTTTAATAGATGGAAAAGAAACTCCTGTTTCTGGTGAAGAAGAATTAAGAAAAAAAATAACAGATCTTTTAGGATTAACCATGAAAAGATTTCTTAATTTAACATATGTAAGACAGGGAGAATTAACGAAAATTCTTAAACCAGATAAAGATGAAATGGATTCAATTTTAGGAATAACAATTCTTAAAGAGCTTATAGAGGAGCTTAATTTAGTTAAAAAAGAATTAGAAAAATATGAGGAAAAAGATGTTGAAACAGAAGTTAAAACAATTAATGAGGTTCTTTTACCTAAAGTTAAGGAACAAATAAAAAATTTAGAAAGTCAAATTGAAACTTTAAAGCATGAAATTAAGGAGGTTCAAGATAAACTTGAAAAAGCTGAGTCTCCTGAATTAATAAATCTTCTAAAAAATATAGATGAAAAAGATTCTTTATTAAAGAGTTTTAGAGAGAAAGAAGCTTCTATTAAAATCTTGCTTACACAATGGAGTGTCCCAGATATAGTTGCGCTTAAAGAATTAATAAAGAAAGTTGAAGCTGAAGAGCAAGAATTAAAAAGAAAACTTAAAGAAGAAAATGAAGAATTAAAAAAAGTTGAGGTTGAAAAAGAAAATTATAAAGATAGATTAGTAAAAGTTAAAGAGCTTTTAAAATCAGTTAAAGTATCAAACGTCGAGAAGCTTAAAGAATTAATAGAGAAAAAACATAAAGAAAATAGTAAAATTAATGAAGATTTAATTTTATTTGTAAAAAAATTTAATGAAATTGAAGAAGAAAAAAACAGGCTTGAAGGAAAACTTTTAACGCTTATAGAGGAGCTAAAAGCTCATAAAAAACTTTTGGAAGAAAATAAATTAAATTGTCCGATGTGTGGACAAAAAGTAACACCTGAAACTTTAAAAAAACTAATTTTGGAAAAAGAAGTGGAAAAAAAAGAGGTTGAACAAAAATTCGCAAATATAATAAAGATTTATGAAGAAAAGAAAAAAGTTATTGAAAAATTAAAATATGAAATTTCAAAGCTTGAAAATGAATTAGAAACTTTAATGGGTGTAAACTCTTTAATAAATGAGAGTTTAGCTGGATCAACTTTAAAAGAGCTTGAAGAAACCTATAATAAAACTGAGCAAAAATATCAAAATGTTAAATGTAAAATTGAAGAATTAACCATTAAATTTAATGAGGTTAAAACTAAACTGTTAAATATGAGTTTAACTTTGGAAAATGCTAAAAAACTTTTTGAAGAAGCTGAAAAAGAATTAAAAAGAATTCAAGAATACCTAGTGAATATAAAGATTCTTCTTGAAAAATTAATGCTTCCATTTAAACCTGAAGATGAAGAATTAAAAGTTAAAATAGCTGAAAAACTCCCATTGACCATTAGCGAAATTGAAGAATTACGCCGTCAATTTAAAATTAAAAATGAAAAATTAAAGATTTTAGAGGAAGAATTTAAAAACCTTAAAAGTGAAGAAGAAAAGCTTCAAGTAAAGCTTGCACTTTTAAATAAAAGATTAGAAAAAGCAATTGTAACAGAAAAGCTTATTGAAAAATTGAGGAGGGGGGTCGAAAATATTAGAAGTGTAAAACTTAAAGATATAGCTTATGAAGCTTTAAAAATTTATAATTCTTTAACAGATCAGCATGTTTATAAAGCTTTTAGAATTAATCCTGAAAACTATATTGTTGAGGTTCAACCAATAGATTTAGATGAATATATTCCAGCTGTAAGGGTTGGAGGGGGACATCAAACCCTTATATCCTTAGCATTAAGGCTTGCTATGCTTAAAATTTTAGGTGGTGAAGCATTGTTAATTTTAGATGAACCAACATATGGTGTTGATTCAGATAATATTCCTCAACTACTTACTCATATAGCTGAGGCGGCTAAAAAGGTTTCTCAAGTAATACTTGTTACACATTATGGTCTAGGTGAGGAAGAAGCTGCAAATATAATTAAGGTTGAGAGGGGAAAGGATGGAGCTTCCCAAGCAACAATAGGTATTTAAAAACTTGTTTTTCTTAATACTTCTTCTCCCTTATCGGTTAAAGAATAATAGATTCTTGCCGGTTTTCCTAAAACCCTTTCAACTTTAATTCTTTTTATTAAACCCATAACTTCAAGTTCCGCCAAATGTTGATAAACACTTGAAATATCTAAATCAATACCCATGTTTTTTAAAGTTTTCCAAATTTCATAACCATATGATTCATTTAAAAGAATTTTTAAAAGCTTAAATTTTGTTTCTCCAAGTTTTTTAGTAAATCTTTTAGATTCTACTCCAGAAATTATTCTGTTAATTTTCTTTATTTTTTCAACAAATTTTCTTGCTGAAACTGGATCTTTAAGGCCTGCTCCAGTTATTACGCATACAATTGTTTCATTTCTATCTATTCGTCCTTCATTTAAAAGTTTTATTACAGCAGCAATTGTTGAAGCAGCTGAAGGTTCAGCAAATATTCCTTCCATTTTTGCAAGCATTTCCATAGCCTTAAAAATTTCATCATCAGAAACTTTTACAGCAATACCTTTAGATTCCTTTATAGAATCTAAAGCTAATTTAGCGTAAAGAGGTTTTTCCATAGCTAAATCTAAAGCTACAGTTTTAGGAGTTTGAAGTTTAACTTTTTTTCCTTGAAATTCATTAACTATAGGTGCAAACTCAGCTGCTTGAACACCAACCATACCTACATCAATAGAGTTTATTAAACCTAAATCAAAAAATTCTTTTATCCCTTTCCAAATCATAGATAAATGTTCTCCATGTCCCATTGGAACAATTATTTTATCTGGAAGAATCCAATTTAACTGCTCGCATAATTCATATCCAGTTGTTTTTTCTCCTTCAGCAAAAAAAGGGTTAATTGGAGAAATAGAATAGCCTAAATTGCTTAATTCATTTTTATCGTAATAATGTTTATCTACTATTAAGTTTGCTCCATAAATAATTGCTTGATAAAGCTTTCCTAAATTTAACTCTTTAATTCTTTCTAATGGTATAAAAATATTGCATTTTAAACCGCCTCTAGCTGCATAAGCAGCTATTGAAGCTGCAAAATTTCCTGATGAAGTGGCACAATAAACAGAGTTAACATTTAATTCAACTGCATGAGAAACTTCAATTGTGGAGCCTCTATCAAGAAATGAACCTGTAGGGTTTGTGGTTTCATTTTTAACATAAAGAAGTTTTAAACCAAGTTTTGAAGCAAGTTTTTCGCATTTATGAAGAAATGTTCCTCCTTCTCCAAGTGAAATAATATTGCTTTCCTTTACTAAAGGTAAAAGCTCACGATATTTCCATACGCTAAACCTTCTTTTACTTAATTCTTCTTTATTTAATTTTTCCTTAATTTTTTCAATATCATAAAATGCTAAAAGAATTCCCTTGCAATTTATGCAAACATTTAAGTTTTTATCTAATGGTAAATAATATTTTTTACCGCAGTTGGAACAAATAAACGCTTTAAGAAACATTTGATTTTCCTTTAAGAAATTCCTCTACTTTATTAGTTATGATAATAAAACTTTTTAAAGTTTTAGAGGTTGAATCTTTTATTATAAGGGGTTGTCCTTCATCAGCACTTTTGTTTAATTCAACATCTAAAGGTATTTCACCTAAGAAAGGAACATTTAATTCTTTAGCTATTTTTCTTCCACCTCCAGCATTAAACAAGTTTATTTGAAAACCACAGTTAGGGCATATAAAACCACTCATATTTTCAACAATTCCTATAATTGGAATATTTAATTCTTTAGCAAACTTTATAGATTTTTTAACAATTAACTGGGAAATTTCAGATGGAATAGTTACCACTATTACTCCATCCATTTCTGGAATAAATTTTATTAAGCTTAAAGGTTCATCTCCTGTTCCAGGCGGTAGATCTATAAATAAAATATCTAAATCGCCCCATGCAACCTCAGATAAAAACTGTCTAATTGCATTAATTTTTAATGGTCCACGCCAAATAACAGGAGTTTCATCTTTAGGTAAAAGAAAATCTATTGAAACAATTTTTATGTTTAATGGACCAGTTACAGGAAGCATTCCTGATGAAGAAGCTTTAAGCACATTTCCTCTTATTCCAAGAATTTTTGGAATAGATGGTCCATGAAAATCAGCATCTAAAATACCTATGTTATATCCTTTTTTAGCAAAAGCTAAAGCTATGTTAGCTGTAACAATGCTTTTCCCCACTCCACCTTTACCACTTATAACAGCGATTTTATGCTTTATTTTTTTCATTCTAGTTTTAATCATTTCATCTTGTTTTCTAAGTTTTTCCATCGCTTCAAAATATTTTTCAACCAAATTTATTCCCCTCAATTAAAACTTTAATGGTTTAAAAGCAATAAAGCTTGATTTAAAGCTTGCTAACCTCAGTTTAAAATAGATAAAGAAATTTAATTTTTTGTTAAAATGTCTAAACTATAAAGTTTAAAAAAATATTTCTTTTTAATGTTGAATATTGCTTTTCTAATCAATTTAGCAGTATTTTCGTGAAAAAACATTAAATCACATTTATTTCATTCATATGAGATAAAAATAAAATGAAAAAAGATTTTTTGAAAAAATTTAAGTTGAAAACGCTTCAAAAAAGTAAAATTCGAAGAATTTTTATTAAAAATTTAAAGGAGGTGAGGGGGTAATGGCTAAAAGAATCAAAGTTCGCGATGGCATGCCATTTAGGGATGGAATGCCATTCAGGGATGGAATGCCATTCTAAATAAACAAAAACAAGCTTTAAAAGAGGTGAAAAAATTTATCTAAAATAATTGAGAAAACCATATCCACCTATTCCAAACGAATAGCAATGATCAATGCGGAGATTTTAGAGTTTAACAGAAAAGAGTTGCTATACCAAGCTGGAGAAAAACTAGCCTTAAAAGAATTTAAAAATATTTCATTAAGAAATCTTAAGGAAGCTTTAGAAAAATTAGCTAATACCTATTCTTTAGAAGAAATGGGGTTAATAAAAGTTGATGGAGCAAACTCAAAATTTATCATAATAAAAATTTATAATTGTACTACATGTAGCGAAGTTGAAAAAGACACTCGCATGCATTGCTGGTTTGATGCAGGTTATATAGCAGGCGCATTAAAAACTATGATGAAGAAAGACTTTGTAGCATTTGAAATTGAATGTAAAGCTGCAGGTTTTGAAGCTTGCAAATTTATAGTTACTTCAAAAAAACCAATGAGGAAGACAAATGTTCATTATTTTATAAATTTAAAACCAATGGATAAAATGCCTTTTTAAAATCTTTTTCTTCAATTATCTTTAAATCCTAAATTTTTTATTTTTCCTATCTCCTAAATCTTTAAATTTAACTCCTACTTATTTTTATAGGCAAACCTGGTGAAAATAAAATGGTTACATATAAAGTTTCAGTTATACCAGGGGATGGTATCGGACCTGAAGTTATAGCTGAAGGAGTTAAAGTTATAGATGCTGCTTCAGAAGTTTACAATTTTGAAGTTGAATGGGTTTACTATCCTTTTGGTGCTGATCATTATCTAGCTACTGGAGAATTGCTTTCTGAAGAATCTTTAAAGGAACTTGAAAAGTATAAAGTGATTTATATGGGTGCTGTTGGAGATCCACGTGTTCCACCTGGAATTCTTGAAAAAGGCATACTTTTAAATTTAAGATTCTATTTTGATGAATATATTAATTTAAGGCCTATTCAACTTTTTGAAGGTGTTCCCACTCCATTAGCAGGTAAATCTCCTAAAGATATAAATTTTGATGTAATTAGAGAAAATACAGAGGATTTATATGTTGGTTTAGGAGGCAGAGTAAAGGGGAAAACAAAAAATGAATTAAATCTCTATAGAAAAATTTATAATGTAAAGTTTGAGCTTGATATTGAAAGCGATCTAGATGAAATAGCTTATCAATTGATGGTTGTTAGTAAGAAAGGATGCGAAAGAGTAGTTAGGTATGCTTTTGAATTAGCTAAGAAAAAAGGTAAAACAAAAGTTACATCTGTGGATAAAGCTAATGTTCTCACCTATGCTTATGGACTTTGGAGAGAAGTTGTTGAAAAGGTTAAAAAAGATTATCCAACTATTGAAGTGGAACATGCTTATGTAGATGCTGCAGCAATGTGGTTTGTTAAAAATCCAGAAGCTTTTCAAGTTGTTGTAACACCAAATATGTTTGGAGATATATTAACTGATTTAGGTGCAATGATTCAAGGTGGATTAGGTATGGCTGCTGGAGCAAATATAAATCCTGAAGGAACATCCATGTTTGAACCAATTCATGGTTCAGCCCCAAAATATAAGGGATTAAATAAAGCTAATCCAATAGCAACAATTCTTGCAGGAAAACTTATGCTTGAATTTCTTGGAGAAGAAGAAGCGGCTAAACTTGTTGAAAACGCGGTTAGGGAAGTTTTAAAAGAGGGAAGAGTTAAACCTATAGATTTAGGTGGTTTAGCAAAAACCTTTGAAGTTGGAAACGCTATTGCAAGAAAGGTAAAGGAATTAAATAGAGGGGTTTAAGCAAACTCTTATATCAATTGGTTTTTTCCAGTATGGGCCAGTTGGAAAAGCCCATTGCAACATGTATAAAAGAAATCTTTTTTCAGTTGCAAGCTGGCTTCTGAAGTATTTTTCTTGCTCTTTAATCCAAATTTTATACCAAAGTGATTGCTGGCAAGACATCGCGAAAGGATTAAAACAGTAATTTGGATATCCATTACCTATAATTAGAGGTTGCATAGGTTTAGTTTTCATCGGGCTTAATATTTCACTAACACAGTAACTCAAATTTTATTCCTCCTTTTCCACCATTAAATTTAAGAAATATTAAGCTTAAGCCTCTAAAAAAGTAAATTAAGAATATACTTGTTCAATTTTAATTAATTCGTCTTCCATCCAAATAAATTTCAATCTTGATCTTTGATTTAATTCATTTCCACAGTTTTGAAGAATAGCTCCTACAATTAATGGTAACCCTATAGTTGCATCAACATAAACTACTGAGTTGTAAGCAGATTTCGTGAATTTACCCCAGGATTTAGCCTCTTTAAAGGTGCATCCTGAAAGACCACCCCATTTAGGATCATCAGTTGTGATTTGAATAGCATAATGATGACCTTCATGCGGAATTCCAAGAACTTCAAGGTTAACACTTAATTGTTGAACATAATTTTTTGGGACGCCACCGCCAATAAATATCACACCAGTTTTTTTAGATTTCATTTTAATTTGAGTTAATTCAAAAAGATCTCTTATTGGATCTATAATAAGTTTAGGTTCATTAGAATTCTTTTTATCCATATAATATTTTGATAATGCTAATCCTATAGAGCTATCGTTTAAAGCTGGACAAAAAACTGGAACTCCAAACTTGCTAGCGGAATATAAAATAGAATTTTCATCATTTAGGCAAGATCCAAGTTTATAAAGATATTCTCTAGTAGAGTAGATTTTAGGTTCAAATTGCTCTGTAATTTTATAAATTAAAGCATCAACTTTCATTAGTTCATCTTCATCCAAAAAAGTATCGTAAACACGATCTATATGAAGATCTCTAAGCTCTAAATCATTTACATGTTCTGTTCCTAAGTAATGTGGAACCCCAACAGCTTCACAAAAATCATGATAAAGATTTGCCCCTGTAGAAACTAAAACATCAACCATTTTATAAGCAATCATATCTCTAATAATTTTCCTCATTCCTCCAGGAACCATAGCACCAGCTAATCCAAGAAAAATAGTTGGTCTATCAGAGTCCATTAACATATTTTTAAAAACTTGATAACAATATGCTAGGTTTCTGCTTTGAAAAGAAGTGTAAGCCATAGCTTCAACCAGTTTTCCTATTGAAGGGACTTCTTCAAGATTTAAATGTTTAATTTTTTGTTTTAAGTACTCTTTTTTCATCATTTTTCATCTTTTTATTAGGGAAGGAAAATTGTTGATAAAAATGTTTTGGTTCGAAATATTGAATTTCTATGCAATAATTTCTTTTAAAAATGTAAATGGAAGAGTTTATAAGTTAGCTTCATCCTTATTAGTAAGTTTCATATGAGTAAAAAATGTAAAGCATGCAATAATGAAGCTGAAGAAAATGGAGAATTTTGCGAATTGCATAAGCTAGCATACTTAAATATAGTTAAGGCTTATGAAGAATGGAAAAAAGCGTATGGTGAAATTTCATTTAATGAATTTTTAAGAAAAATAATTGAGGCAAAAGAGAGTGGAGAGGCAGTTAAAGAAATTGCATTTTACATTATGAAAAATAATTTTAAAGTGAGAAAAGAATGAAAACAACATTAATTATATGTGAAAAACCTGATGCTGCTTTGCATGTAGCTAAGGCATTAAGCGAAAATGGAGAAATTAAAAAACTTATAAAATATGATATACCATATTTTGAGGTTAAAAACAATTCTGAAAAATTAATTATTTGCAGTGCAATAGGACATTTATATGAAGTGGATGTTAAAGGTAATGAAAAAAGAACTGAGTATCCAGTTTGGGATTTTACATGGAGACCAAAACATTTAGTTGAGAGAGGACAAAAAAAGCAGGAGAAATTTATTAAAGCTATAACTGAATTAGCTAAAGAAGCGGATCTTTTTATTAATGCATGCGATTATGATATTGAAGGTTCATTAATAGGTTATATGATTCTTAAATATGCATGTAAAGGAGCGCATGTTAAAGCTAAAAGAATGAAGTTTAGCACTTTAACCGTTAAAGAGTTAAGGGAAGCATATAAAAATTTAATGCCAACATTAGATTATCCATTGATTAATGCTGGTATGTGCAGGCATGAAATTGATTGGTTATATGGAATAAATCTTTCCAGAGCATTAACTGAATCTGCTCGTAAATACAGTGGAAAATACTCGATTTTAAGCATAGGTAGAGTTCAAGGTCCAACATTAAAGTTCATAGTTGAAAAAGAAAGGGAAATTCAAACCTTTGTTCCAAAGCCATATTGGGTAATTAACTCTAAAATAGATATAAATGGAGAAAAATTTAATGTTGAATATAAACTTTCCAAAATTGAAGAAAAAAATATTGCTAATAAAATTGTTAAGGAATGCTTTAAAAAGGAAGGAGAAATCATAGATGTTCAAAGCAAAACATATGAGTTGCCTCCTCCTCCACCATTTGATTTAACTCAACTTCAACTAGAGGCTTATAGGCATTTTGGGTTTACTCCAAAACAAACTCTTGATATTGCTGAGCGTTTATATCTTAACGCTTTAATTTCTTATCCTAGAACTTCAAGTCAAAAGCTTCCATCTACAATAGGATACATGGAGATTTTAAACTCTTTAAAAGAAAATTCTCAATATAAAGATGCAATTAATGAGCTTTATGATATTAATGAGTTAAAACCTAATGAGGGAGAAAAAACGGACCCAGCTCATCCAGCCATTTACCCAACAGGGATTCAACCAAAAGAAGAACTATCAAGCAGAGAGAAAAAAATTTATGATTTAATAGTTAAAAGGTTTATAGCCACTTTTGGTGATTCATGCTTAAAGAAAAGCGAAAAAGCAATAATTAAAGTTAATGAACATATATTCTATTTAAGAGGAGCAAGAATTTTAAAGCCTGGATGGATAAAATTTTATTCACCTTATTTAAGCTTAAAGGAAAACTTGCTTCCACCTCTTTTCATAGGACAAAAAGTGTTTTTTGATGAGGTTAAAGCTGAAGAAAAATATACACAACCTCCATCAAGATTTAATCCAACAAGCCTTTTAAAACTTATGGAAGAGCAAAACATTGGAACTAAAGCAACTAGAGCTGAAATAATAGATATTTTATATAAAAGAGGTTATATTAAGGATGAACGAATAATTGCCACACCATTATCTTTTAAAATTATTAAACTTATGTTAAAATATTGCTCTAAAGTAGTTAGCGTAGAGTTCACTAGAGAACTTGAAGAAATGATGAAGAAAATAGAGTTTGGAAAAGAAAAAAGAGAGAAAGTTGTTTTAAAAGCAGTTAACAATTTAAAACCAGCTATTATAGAGTTAAAAAATAAAGAGGTTGAAATAGGCAAGGAATTAAGCGAAGTTATAAAGCAAGTTAAAACTTTAGATTTTACTATTAAAACTCCATGCCCAAACTGCGGCTCGCGATTATTAATAATTAAAAGTAAAAAAACTGGTAAAAGATTTATTGGTTGCTCAGGTTTATGGATTGGAAAATGCCATTTTTCTCTTCCATTACCTCAAAAAGGAAAGCTATCCCTATTAAATAAAGAATGCCCTGAGTGCGGATTTCAAATGATTCAAGTAAAAATTGCGGGTAGAAAACCTATGATTTCCTGTCCAAAATGTTTTATTACCAATTTAAATAGCAAAAAATTAACCATAACAAAAGCAAGTAATTAAATTAATTCTAAAAATTTATGTTAAAAACATATTTTTATTTCATTTTTACATTAAACTTTATAAAGATATTTTTAAGGGAGAGTGTTAACATTAAAAGTTAAATTGCTTTCTTATACACCTCAACCTGAAAAATTATGTGGAGTAGCTGCACGCTCATGTATTTCTAGAAAAACTCCAAGCGAATTAATGGATTTGCCTGAAGAAAAATTAAATGAAGCGTTAAGCAAAGCTTTAAGTAAAGGGCATCATTCAGTTATTGAGCATGCAAATTTTACATTTAGCCTCGAAGGAATATCAAGAGCATGCACACATCAATTAGTCAGGCATAGAATAGCTTCTTATTCTCAGCAAAGCCAAAGACATGTTGAGTTAAGCGAGCTTAACTATGTAAAGCCTCCATCAATTTTAAAAAACAATGAGGCATTAAAGATTTTTGAGGAATGCTTAAAAGCTATTGATGAAACATATAGAACTTTAATAAAAATGAATATTCCTTTAGAGGATGCTAGATATATTTTACCTAATGCTGCTTCAACAAATATTGTTGTTACAATGAATGCTAGAGAGCTTCTTCATTTCTTTGAGTTAAGATGTTGTCTTCATGCTCAATGGGAAATTAGAAAAGTAGCTTGGGAAATGCTTAAAAAAGTTAAAAAAGTAGCTCCTAAAATTTTTGAAAAAGCTGGACCACCATGCATTTCTAAAGGTGAATGCCCAGAAAAGGATTTTTCATGTCCATTTTTTAAAAGGTTTATAGTTAAAAATAAAAACATTTAGATTAGAAAATTCATTTAAGATTTTTCATGTTGCTTAAGCTTGAACCTAATTTAAGATAATTAATTGTTTTTATGAATCTTTAAGCTGTGTAAATTTAAGATTTAACTTTAACCCATTTTGGACCTTGAGGTGTATCTTCAATTATAAAACCTATTTTATTTAGTTTTTCTCTAATTTCATCCGAAAGCTTCCAATCTTTTCTTTTTCTAATTTCTTCTCTAATTTCCAAAATTAAATTCATTAAGTTTAAGATTGTTTCATCTTTTTCAGTGGTTTTCTCTTCAAGCTCAAAAATACCTAAAATATAAAAGAATTCTTTAAAAGCGTTTACTATATTTTCTAAATTCTTTTTTCCAGTTTTTTCTGAAATATAAGAGTCGATTTTCTTTGAAAAATTTATTAAGATTGCTAAAGCTTGAGGGGTATTAAAATCATCTTCCATAGCGTCATAAAAGCTTTTTTTAGCTGCTTCAATCTCATTAATAATTTCGTTGTTGCATTCAATTTCAATGGTTTTTTCAAGCAAATTTAAAGCTTTTTTATAAACTCTATAAAGGTTTTCACTTATAACTTCAGCTTGTTTTAATTTTTCTTCATTAAAATCTATTGGGCTTCTATAATGGCTTGAAGCAAAAAATATTCTTAAAGCGTTTACACTATATTTTTTTAAAGCTTCCCTAATAGTTATATAGTTTTTTAAGGATTTAGACATTTTTTCTCCTTTAATAGTTAAAATGCCTGTATGAACCCAAAAATTCACCATTGGTTTAACTCCGCTTATTGATTCGCCTTGCGCTATTTCAGCTTCATGATGAGGAAAAACAAGCTCTATAGCTCCTCCATGAATATCATATTGCGGTCCAAAATAAGTGTAAGTTATAGCTGTATCTTCAATATGCCATCCAGGTCTTCCCTCCCCCCAAGGGCTTTCCCAAAAAGGTTCATTGGGTTTTCTGCTTTTCCAAAGAGCAAAATCTCCAGGATTTCTTTTTCTAGGATTGGGCTCAATTCTATGTTTAATTAATTCTTCAGGTTTTTGATGAGATAATTTCCCATACTCAGGAAATTTTGAAATATCAAAATATACATCACCATTAACTTTGTAAGCGCAACCTTTCTCAATTAAAATAGATATTTGTTGAATTATTTCTTGAATATGCTCTGAAGCTTTAGCATATAAGTTTACACTTGAAATGTTTAGAGCTCTCATATCATTAAAAAATTCTTCAGTCATTTTTTTAGATAATTCAAATGGGTTAATGTTTAATTCTCTAGCTCTATTAATGATTTTATCATCTATATCAGTTATATTCATTAAAAAAAATACGCTGTAACCTAAAGATTTTAAAAATCTAGCTATAATATCATAGGCTACATAAGTTCTAGCATGTCCTATATGAGATAAATCATAAACAGTTGGACCGCAAACAAACATATAAACCCTATTATTTCTTAAAGGTTTAAATTCTCTTTTCTCTCTAGTTAAAGTATCATAAATTTTTAAAACCAACGGTTTTACACTCCAAAAATTGCTTAAAATAAAAATAAGTGAAAAATTTTAAAGTTTATATCCAATTTTTCTAAGGAATTCTTTTCTTTCTTTTATTTCAGCTTCTCCTTCAACCCCTTTAGATTTAAATCCATCAATTACTCCTAAAATTCCTCTACCTTGCTCTGTTTCAACTAATATAACTTCAACAGGATTAGCTGTTGCACAATGAATTGTGCAAACTTCAGGAACAGCTTTAATTGCATTTAATACATTTATTGGAAAGGCATTTCTTAATAAGATTACGAAAGAATGTCCTGCACTTATATTTAAAGCATTTTTAACAGCAATTTCTTCTAATTCTTTATCTGTTCCAGCATGACGAATTAAGCATGGACCTGAAGCTTCGCAAAAAGCTAATCCAAATTTGATTCCTGGAACAGAATTAACTAAAGCTTCATATAAATCCTCAACTGATTTTATAAAATGGGTTGTTCCAACAATAATATTGCATTCTTTAGGAATTTCCAATTTAACAATTTTAAATTCCATTTTTCTCGCCCAAAATAAAATTTATTTTTATTTTTATTTAAAGTTTATTATAGCAGAGCATATAAAATGAATAATGGTGCTAAAGCTAAAGCAATAGTATTTAAAAGTTTAATCACAACATGAATTGATGGCCCAGCTGTATCTTTTAATGGATCTCCAACGGTATCCCCTATAACTGTAGCAGCATGAGTGGGTGAACCTTTACCGCCTAAATTACCTGCTTCAACATATTTTTTAGAATTATCCATAGCTGCACCTCCATTATTCATGAATAAAGCCATAACTACGCCAACGATTATTCCAACCATTTGCAAAGCTCCAAGCGCTTCAGCTCCTAAAACTAAACCTACAATTACTGGCACAACAATTATTAAAAGACCGGGTGAAACCATATTTTTTAAAGCTGCCTTTGTGCTTATATCAATGCATCTTGCATAATCAGGTTTAGCCTTACCTTCAAGAATTCCAGGAATTTCCCTAAATTGCCTTCGTATTTCCTCAATCATTTCCGCTGCAGTTTTACCAACAGCTTTAATAGCTAAAGCACTGAAAAGAAAAATTAGCATTGCCCCTATAAAAGCTCCAATAAAAACAGCTGGTTTACTTAAATCTATGCCTTTTAACCCAACAACTTCTAGAAAAGCAAAGAAAAGTAGAAAAGCTGAAAGTGAAGCTGAACCTACAGCATAACCCTTAGTTAAGGCTTTAGTTGTATTGCCTATAGCATCCATTTTTTCAGATATTTCTTTTCCCTCGCTAGTTAAACCTGACATCTCAAGTATACCACTGCTATTATCTGCTATTGGACCGAAACCATCTAAAGCCAATATAATTGGTGTAACAGAAAGCATACCCATTGTTGCTATAGCTGTTCCATAAATGCCTTTTTGAATAGCTTCCCAAGAGCCTTTACCAACTAAAACTGGAAGCCCTCCTCCTAAAGCAAAGCTAGCCAAAATAGCTATGGAAATAACAAATATAAATATGCCAGTTGATTCCATTCCAATTGCTAAACCAGTAATTATTCCTGGACCGGCTCCTCCTTTGGCAGAATTTGCAATTTCTAAAACAGGTCGTTTACTATAAGAAGTATAATAATTAGTTATTAAAGCAATTAAAGCAGCTGTTACTATGCCGATTACAGCAGCTAAAAACAAGTTTAAATTATTATTTAAAAGAATTCTAACTAAAATATAGAAGAAAATCACACATAAAATAGAAGTAACCATTAAGCTTCTGAGTAATGGTTTAAATGGATCTTCACTTTCCTTTTTTGCATAAACAAAAAGCATTCCAATCATTGTTGCGATTAAACCGAAAGCTCTAGCTATAAGAGGGAAAAGCACACCATTCACACCATATAAAGAAAAAATTGCTGGAGCTAAACCAAGAATCATAGCACCAATATTTTCAGCAGTTATAGATTCAAATAAATCAGCTCCTCTACCAGCTATGTCACCTACATTATCACCTACATTATCAGCTATAACTGCTGGATTACGCGGATCATCTTCAGGAATGCCAGCTTCAACTTTACCAACTAAATCTGCGCTCATATCAGCTGCTTTAGTATATATTCCTCCACCAAGCTGAGCAAATAAGGCTGCAAAGCTTGCTCCAAACCCAAACCCAACAATTAATCTTGGATCTTTATTAAATAAAATATATAATCCAGCTATTCCTAAAAGACTCATTGAAACCACAGATAAACCAAAAACTAATCCGCCTCTAAAAGCTATTTTTAAAGCTTTATCAAAGCTTTTTCTAACAGCTGAAGCTGTTCTAACATTAGCAAGAACAGCAACTCGCATAGCTATGTAACCAGCCAAGTTAGAGCATAAAGCCCCTAGAATAAAACCAAAAGATGTTTGAATGCCAAGCCAAGGATTATGGGGGTCTTTAATTGCTAAAGCGAATAAAAAAGCGAAAATAGCTGCAATAATTATTATTGATTTATATTGTCTTTTAAGGTAAGCTTCAGCTCCAGATTTTATAGCTGAAGCGATTTCACGCATTTTTTCAGTTCCAGTATCTTGAATTAAAATATATCTTGTTAAAAAAGCAACTAAAATTAAGGCTATAGCGCAAACAATAATTATTAATGAAATTAAAGGATTAAACATTTTAAACGTTCCCTCAAGCTTTTGATTTATTACAATTAACTAAATTAAAAAAAAAGAGGGTGAAATAAAAAGTTTTATGAGTTATGCAGTTCTTTTCGCTGCTTCCAACTCTTTTTTAAGAGCTTCAATTGTTGATTGAAGAGCTAAAACTTTTCTTCGTAAAGCTTCAGCTTCAAATCGTTTAATATTAAGCATTTTAATTTTAGCTAGCAATCTTGATCTTAAAGCATTAAATTTATTTATTGGAACAGATCTGGATAGTTCAGCGCTTAACATAGCTACTCGATTTTTTAGTTCTTCAATTTCTTTTGCTGAAGCTTTAGGTTTAGCTTTTTTAACTGTTTTAGGTTTTGCAACTTTCTTTTTTGATAATAATGCTTTTGAGGCTTTACCCTTTTTAGCAGGCAATTTTATTCACCTTTATCGCATTAAAAACATAATAACATTAATTATTACTTTATCTAAAGAATAAATATAAAAGGTTTTGTCTCTTAAGATAAAGGAAGTTTAACTATTTTATTTCTATTAACAAAAAGAAAAATTTTCTTTTAAAATTTTGCTTTTCCCTGAATTTCTTTAAGAATTAATTTTTCAATTGTGCAAACGCTTTTACCAAATATTTTTTCTAAAGCAATAAAGAATTCTTCAGGTTTCTTTACAATATCATTAAATTTTAAAGAAAATTTTTCTTCAAGATAGTTTTTTATTGCTTGAAATACGGCATCTCCAAGGGTTTCTTGCAATTTAGACTCAATAATATTTATAAGAGCATTTTCAAAGCTTAACTTTTCTTGAGCAAAAACCTTTTCATGCATTTTTATTAAATCAATTAATATCTTCCTTTCTACACAAAGCTTAATATTTTTAGCATTAAAATAATTATCGTTACTAATATTAATTTGATAATTGCAAGATTCAGTTAAAATATTCATATTGAATCTCCGAGAAAAAATAGTAAATAATTTAAATATGAACATATTTCAAAAATAAATGGAATTTAGTTTAAATCTCTAAAGGATTTAATCATTAATGTTTTAACTTATTTTTTTATTTTATTTTTCATAATAGCAACTCAAGTTTAAAAATAGGCATGAACTAATAGCTTAGTTATTTTTTAACTTTAAAAAACAAAAAACTAATTAAGAAATAGAATAAACAATTTAAAAAATTATTCCTTAATTTTTTAACAGCTTAATTTTTCAGGTGAAATATACTCGCCAAACTCTTCTTTAGCTTTAAGTAAACGCTTACGCTGCGCTTCAAGCTCTTCAAAAAGTTTTTGGGGGGCTTCAGGAGCGTTTTCTCGATAAAATTTTTCTACACGATTGATTTTAGCTAAATTTTCTTTAACACGAATAGTAAATTGTTTGGTATATTCTTCAATAGTATAGTTTCTATTAAGTACTTCGCGAAAAAGCCTGCGAAGATCTTCATAGTTAGGAATAAAACCTGTTGGAGATTTTATAGCATCAACTTCATTATGCACTCGAAGTTCCATCCATTTTATCCACACTCTTTTATCAAGTTTACTTGTTACAAATTCTCCCGTTGCTTTATCTCGAAGAAAATAGTTAACTCCAAAAATGATCGGGGGCTTTTTAAGTTTTTCACCAAATTCTAAGTGATTACGAATGTATTTGCCTAAAGGAATAGAGACAAAATCTTGAATACTCATTAAATTTATCTCATATTTACCTTCCTCTTCTACAATTGCAAATGTTGTTTCAGTCTCAAGTGAAGCGCCATAAGCGATAACTCCATGACTCCAATTAAAGCTTTGCTGAACTGGTACGTAAGCTCTAGCATCTCTACAACCATAAATTATTCCTCCAAGCTCCACACCCATTGGATTATCTAATTCAGGATCACAATTTTTTAATGCTTTTAGAGATATTGTATAACGAGCATTTTTATGGGATAAGGGAATTTCCTCCCCTTTTTCATCAAGCTTACCTTCATACCAGTATCCACTATAGTTTATTCCATCTTTAGGAAGATCACAACCCATACCTATCCAATAAGGTTTACCATTCTTTACTAATACATTTGAAAAAATAACTTCATTTGGAGATGTAATAGCTTCCCAAATTAACGGATCATCAATAGGATTTACATCTTTAATTATTCCGAAAACTCCTGCTTCAGCATTTACAGCACGGCAAACTCCATTAATATTGCGAAGATAAGCAATATCATCACCTAAAATAGTGTTTCCTGGAATCATAGCCGTAGAAGTTTTACCGCAAGCGCTTGGAAAAGCTCCTGCAAAATAGGTTTTCCGATTATTTGGTCCATGCACACCAGTTAACATCATATGCTCAGCTAACCAACCTTCCCGATCGGCTTTGCGAATAGCAAGGCGAAGAGCAAGCTTTTTAAAACCTAAACTATTACCTGCATATTGGGTATTTACAGAATAAATAGTATCCTCAATATAATCAATATAAATGCGTTTTTTATCCATGTTTATACTTACCATTTTTTCATTTAATTCTCCAGCTGAATGTAAAACTTTAAAAATAGAGTTTTGAGTTCCATTTTTCTGAAACATTTTAAATGCTGGACGATAAAGCAAATGAGCAGAATGCGCAACATACCAAGAATCTGTACATTCTATGCATGGAATGCTAAATATTGAATTAGGTGGACCTAATGAAAGAAAAAGAACTATCATTGTACGGTTTTTCATAGAATTTCTTAATAACTCTTTTATTTCAGCTAAACCTTTTTCCCGTTCAATTTGATTAAGATTTTTATTAAGAGAATCCCATTTTGGAACAAGATATTTTGTAACTTCTCTATCTCGACCTTGATCTTGAGGATTATCAAAATGATAGGTATGACCGGGGGTTGCTAATGGAATTTCTTCTCCAGTAGCTATCGCTTGATTTCGAACATAGCTTATATCTTCGGGAGAGTCGCTGCAAATAAAGATTTTATCTGGATTGCAAAGCTCTGCAGCTTCAGCGATAAATTGATGAATTTTATGGTTAGATATTGAGGATAACTTTAAATAGTCAATTTCACTCATTTTCATTTTTAATGTTTCAAGATGTTGCAGCATTTTGCATAGTGGCACCTTCTCGAAACGTGTTTTTCTTTTTGCTTAAAGTTGCAACTCACTAAAGTTATAAAAACAAAAATATAAGTTTTTTTAATGAAAAGTTGACGAAACGCAGATTTACATTTAAATTTTATAACAAAATGGAAAAGTTTAAAAGCTTCATTTAAACGTAAAATAATTTATGCTTAGCAAAAAAGATCTCTTATTATTGAAAGAATTAATAAAAGATAGCAGACAAAAAATAACGGATTTAGCAGTTAAATGCAATTTAACTAGGCAAAGCGTTTATGAAAAAATTAAAGAGTTTATTAATAAAGGTGTAGAATTTACAATTGATGTAGATCCGAAAAATCTAGGATTAAATTTAACCGCATATATTTTGATAGTTGCAGATCCTCATAGGGAATTTCGAAAAGAAACAGATAACCTAATAAAAGAGTTTAAAGAAGTATCGCAAATACATTATATTCTAGGCAGATTTGATGTAATAGCTGAAGTTATTGTAAAAGATATGGATGAATTTAGAAATGTTCTAAATAAAATTCAAAGTTTACCAGCCGTAAAAAAAACTGAAACATTAATGGTTTATGAAACCACAAAAAGAAATAGGATAGATCCATTATTAAAGGCTATAGAGGATCAATTAAATTTAATGTAAACATAACTTTATTTTCAAATTTTTCCTCATTAAAAAGGGTAGAAACCAATTTAATTTTAACATTTAATTCAATAAACCATTTAACTAAAGAAGAATGGTTTTCCATAATAAAAGGAGTTGTGAATAAAATGGGGGAGCTATGCGAAATAAAATATGAGTTAAAAATTAACCCTGTTAATAAAGCTATTCCAACTCAAAAAGAACATATTGAATCCTTAAAAGGGGTTTTAAGTCAAAAACAAATTAGTAAAATGAAAAAGGAAGCAATAAACTGCATAGTTAAAAATAAAACAGTATCTTTTATAGAGTGTTTTTGCTGCAAAAACTTTGTAAGAAGAATAAAGGGAATAGTCTATTGTAAAGGAGATTCGCTTGATAAAATTTAAGGTTTAGATTTAAAAATAATCTTTATTATTTTCCTCCTTATTTATTGAAAGTGACCTTTAAAGTTTTTATGGAGAGAATAAGCTTTTGTTAACCTCTGAGTTTAATGCTGAAGAATTTATTAAAACTCAAATAGAAAACTTAAGAAGAGAAATTAAAGAAGAAAAAGCTTTAGTAGCTGTTTCCGGTGGAGTTGATAGCACTACATGCGCCGCTTTAGCTTATAAAGCAATTAAAGAAAATTTAATTTGTGTTTTAATAGATACAGGATTTATGCGAATTAATGAACCTGAATGGGTAAAGAATATATTAAATAAGCCCCCGCTCAATTTACCTATTAAAATTTTAAATGCTAAAGAAAATTTTATTAAAAGTTTGATAGGAATAAAAGATGCTGAAGAAAAAAGAAAAATATTTAGAGAAGAATTTTACAAAGTTTTAAGTGATGTAGCTAAAAGAGAAAACTGTAGGTTTTTAATTCAAGGAACTATTGCTCCAGATTGGATAGAAACTAAAGGAGGAATAAAAACTCAACATAATGTTTTAACGCAAATTGGAATAAAAACTGAAGAAAAATATGGATTTACACTTCTTGAACCTTTAGTTAATCTTTATAAAGATCAAGTAAGAATTATAGCTAAAACATTAAATGTTCCAAAAGAAATTTCGGAAAGACAACCTTTTCCAGGACCAGGATTAATGGTTAGATGCGTAGGTGAAGTTAAAGAGGAAAAGTTAAGAGAGTTAAAAAAGGCTACTAAAATTGTTGAAGAAAAACTAATGAATAAAGAAATACAACAATATTTTGCAGCAATATTAGATGAAGAATTTATTAGAGAACAATTTTTCCCAGAATTAGATTTAAATATAGAAGAAATTAAAGTTTTTAAAAATTTAGCTACAGGAGTTAAAGGTGATGAAAGAGCCTATGGAAAAATAGCAGGTGTTAAAATTAAAGAAAAGCATAGAGAAAACATATGGAATAATTTTGAAGCATTAATTTCACTTCAATCAAAAATAATTTCTGAAAAAAAGGATTTTACCCGCGTTTTATATTTAATAGAAGAAAAAAATGATGGAAAATATGCTATTTCAATAAGAGCTATAAAAACTAGGGATTACATGACTGCAGAAATAGCGCAAATTGAATGGGAAACAATTAAAAAGATTGGCGAAGAAATTTTAGTTAATTGCTTAGATGTAAAAGAGGTTTATTATGATGTTACCCCAAAACCTCCAGCAACAATTGAATATGAATAAAAAGAGAAGTAATTTAATAATTCCAGTGGTTAGCTTAGAAGGGCAATACAATCATTTAATTTCTAGATTGCTTTATGAGCTTAAAGCTGAAAGCCCATTGATTCCAGCAACTATAACTTTAAATCAAATAATTGAGGCAAATATCGATGGATTAGTTTTTGGTGGAGGCCCTCAAAAAGTTTATGAAGAGTTTAAAAAGGGAAAATTCAATTCATTATGCGAAATTATTACAAAAATTAATATTCCATGTTTATGTATATGTGCTGCTCATCAATTATTAGCTTTAGTTTATGGTGGTGAAGTAGGACCAGCAGTTTACCCAGAGTTTGGACCAGTTGAAATAGAAGTTATAGATGAGAATGAAATTTTAAAAGGTTTAAAACCATCTTTTATAGCATGGAGTTCACATAATGATGAAGTTAAAAAACTTCCTAATGAATTTAAGCTTTTAGCCAAATCAAAAAAATGTTTGATTCAAGCTGTAAAACATGAAAGCAAACCTATTTTTGGAGTTCAATTTCATCCTGAAGTTTACCATACAGTTAATGGAAAAAAAATTTTTGAAAATTTTTTAAGCATAATAAAAAGATGAAGATGAAGAAGGAACCTTTTTAAACCTCTAAAAACCAATTTAAATTTTTCAATAAAGGAGGGTTTAAAGATTAAAGCTGAAAAAGCAACTATTCTGGTTTTCACAGGTTTAATAATTATTCTTCAAGCATTTTTCATAAATTATGCTGTTTCTCAAGGATTAATAATAAACCCAACTTTTAACTTGCCTATTCAACCTGTTTATTTTCCAGCTTTAGGGTTTATAGCTATTTCACTTTCTTCCTGGAGTTTTATTTTTCAAAAAATTTTAGAGCTTAAAGCATTTTCTAAAAAAGTTTTAATTAAATCATTAAAGCTTATGCTTTTTCTTTTTATTATAACAGCAGCAGCTCTTTATTTGCCATATATTTTAACTTCAAATTGGTTCGCATCTATTTTAACTAATTTAGTTGCTAAAATTCCTCAATTCTTTAAATTTATAGAGAAATTAAGCTTTTCCTTAATTTACTTTTGGAGTTTAAATGAAGAATGGAAGTATATTTTCGCGCAGTTTTTAGGAGCTTCAACCTTAACTTTAGCATCTTTAATAGAGGGTTCCCTTTTAAGCAGAGAGATTAAAAGAAAAATTAGAAAAACGATAAAAAGCAAATAACAGTTTTTATTTTTGCCACTTTTTAAGAAGCTCCTCTAATTTTTTGGAAGCTTCCTTTATAGAATTACTTTCTATATATGTAATTTTATTTGATTTAGCAAAGGATTTAGCTGTTTCATTTAATTTTGGAACAACTATAAGAAGTGCTAATGGAGGTTTAACATCTGAAAATTTTGCACAACTTGCTAAAATTTCATTAATTTTAACTTCGCTTTTTTCTGATCTAATTAAATCTATAGCTATTGAAAGATTGTTTTTAATACATGTCATTGTAAACTCATGAGTTATACCTGAATTTCCAAGAGCTAAACCTGGAATTTGAACTTTAAAACCAGCGTTTTCAGCAGCTAATTTAAGCAAAGGTAAATCTATTGCACTTATAATTTCATTAAGCAACTCTCTATTTAAATAATATTTATAAACGTTTATGAATGATGCACTTTTAAAACTAAATTCATAATTACAGTTTCTGCAGAAAAGAGTATGAATTGGTTCTTCAAAACTTGAGTTGCATAATGCACATATGCAAGTTACACCTATTAGTTTAAAACCAACATCAAAATCTTTAACTTCTTCCTTGCACACTGGACGAACAACTTTA
>Ga0105158_1000138_pt1 | contig 32735 bp, 38 predicted proteins | sample LHCtaG_FD_81567 | JGI IMG/M metagenome (GOLD analysis project Ga0105158, IMG submission 81567) | Hot spring microbial communities from Little Hot Creek, USA to study Microbial Dark Matter (Phase II) - LHC4sed_matched | ecosystem: Environmental > Aquatic > Thermal springs > Hot (42-90C) >...
AAGAATATTAACTATACCTTTTGGTCCTTCCTCTGTTTCTTTGCTTTCTTTCTCAGCCCCTTCTTTCTTAGCCTCTGTTTCTTTGCTTTCTTTCTCAGCCATTTAATTAATAATTATTTTGCAAAATATAAGAAAGCTTTTAAATATTTGAACCTAAATAAAAAATTACTTAGTAATGGCAAAGGAGGTGCGAAAATGGCTGAAAAAACAGAGAAAACCGATAATGTGGTTTTTGTCGGACGAAAACCTTCAATGAGCTACGTCCTGGCAGTAATAACGCAATTTACTAATGGAATGCAAGAAGTAGTTATTAAGGCACGTGGCCGCGCAATTTCTAGAGCCGTGGACGTAGCAGAGATTGTGCGAAAGCGATTTTTGCAAGATGTGCAAATAAAAAATATAGAAATTGGAACTGAAGAAAGGGAGCTAGAAAATAAGCAAAAAGTAAATGTAAGTACAATTGCCATAACTTTGGCAAAGTAAGCTCTCTTTCTTCTCTCTTTTTTTCTATCTTTCGAGAATGAATGTCTTTTTGTGAACAGGCAATTCCTTAACTTCATGAATAAGCATTTCCATTCTTTTTCCAACACCAATTGCAACGCATTCCTCCATAAACCTTCTTGCCCTTTCCAGTTTTGCTATCTTTTCGGAATAAATTGTACAGAGTTTTTCACCTTTTTTCACTCCATCACCAATTTTCTTATAGAGCAAAAGCCCTGCTCCTTTATCTTTTGGCGCTCCAGCAAGCCTTGCCGCTTCAACCAGATCTGAATTATTTATCCAAAGAACCGTACCAGCTTCTTTTGCACATATATCAATGCCGTAATCGCCAATTTCTATATCTTCTGGTTTAATGTTCATATTCCCTCCTTGTGCAGATATTATCTGTCTTAGTTTTTCCTCGGCTATGCCTGACTTAAGAATATCTATTGCTAGTTGGCGGCCATTTTTTCGTCCAGTCATTTCCAATAAAATACCGGCAATGTCTACGGTTTTATCGATAAGATCTGGAAGATTTTTTCTGCGCATTATAACCTCAAGTGCTTCCCTTGCTTCCAGTGCAGGACCTATAGTATATCCTATTGGCTGCTCACCGTGCGTAATGGCACAGCGAGTTTGTATACCAAGCTTTCTACCCAATTCGATAAAATCTTTTGCTAAGAGATCTGCATCGCCAATTGTTTTTACTTTAGTCCCCCTTCCACATGGTATGTCTATAACAAGATGCGTTGCACCAACCGCTTTTTTCTTTGACATTATTGATGGAAGAAGTAAAGGATCTATTGCAAGAGAATATTCAACTTGAATAAATTTATCATCTGCTGGTGCCAAATTTAGTGTACCACCCCAAACAATACATCCATTTGTTTTTTTAATCACATTTTTCACTTCATTTATATCAAGCGCAACAGGCATTAGACACTCTGCACGGTCTGCTGTTCCTGCTGCAGATGTAATCGCTCTGGATGACGTTTTTGGTATTACAAGATCGCAGGCAGCAATTATTGGTACTAAAAGCAAAGTGGTTTTATCTCCAGGTATTCCACCAACACTATGTTTATCGCATATAATTTTTTCGTCCAAATTTAATTTCTCTCCAGTTTCAACCATGGCAATGGTTAAACTAACCGCTTCATCCAAATCCAAACCAAAATTATGTAAGGATGTGACAAAACTTGCAATTTCGGTTTCACTTAAATTACCATCCACCACATCTTTTACTATCTCAAAAATGTCCTCATAAAATAGCTTACGTCCTCTAAGTTTTTCTTTTATATGCTGAAGTGAGCTAGGATATTTTGCAATTTCAACATCAACCTCAGCTCCATCTTTCAAATTCAATGCATTTCTTATTTCATCGTATACACCAACAAAGCCCTTTGGAATAACTTTTGTTGTGAGATTAACAATCGCTGTAATTTCTTTCCTCTCGCTAGAAATTTTTACTCGTCCAAGACTTTTTATGCCCAAATCGTCAGCATCCTCTTTATTCAAAATTATAATCGGCTTTCCACCAGCTTCCAACCCGAGCGTTTTAACTTTTAGTTTCATTTTACCACACAATCGCCATTTTGGCATACGCATTTAGATGTTGGTTTTGGCGAAAGCACTTGTGGACAAACCACAAAAACCTTATCACAATCAAGGCGCGGAACGTACGTCTTTCTATTTACGCACTCCCAATATGCACCTGCACTTTCTGGACAACAATTTGTAATTATCCATTGGCAATCCGTATCAGTTAAACATTTCTCTTTCAAATCTTTTCCCCCAACCACCACAAACACGATGGCGAATAAAAAAATCAATATAAATAATATCCTATTCATTTTTTCTACCTCTATTTATAATTTTCATTTTATTAACCTCAAAATTTTGTTTGGAGTTATTATGCCTTTTTCTGTAATTACACCATCAACATATTTCCATGGAGTTATATCGAATGCTGGATTTTTTATTTCACACCCCAATTTTTTCTTCGTAATCTCTTTCCAACTCCTTTCCTCAATAATTATTTTTTTCCTTCTATCAAACTTCATTGTCTCGCCCACAAAATAAACAGGAATGCCATTTTCTTTTGCAAAAAGTGCTAGAGGATATGTACCTATTTTATTTACCACACCTTCCTTCCTTATCGCATCGCATCCAAAGATAGCAATGTCAATTTCTTTAATAAAATGGCCAACTGCGCTGTCAATAATTAATGTAACAGGAATGCCACATTCTGTCAGTTCCTTTGCCGTTTTTATCCCTTGATATAGTGGTCTCGTTTCAGTTGCTATTACCTTAAACCGTCTTCCATTTTTCCATGCATATGTTAGCATTTCCACAACGGCCGTGCTATGGCAATGTGTGAGAATAGTAAAATTGTTCTTTATAATTTTAAGACCAAAAGGCGCAATAACTCCACAAACATTCTCAAAATAAAAAATCAAATCATCCACAATTTTCATATCTTTGTTTTTTCTTATTTTTTCAAGTGCATTCCAAAGCGCAACGCCTGTTGGGCGCGAATAATATAAAAGGGTTGCTGCCCTTTTAAAATCTTTTCCAAAACCGCTTTTTTTAATAATATTTTTCAAAACGTAAAGTCCTGCTAGTGCAATGGAGCGTGCACCCTGAATTTTTAATTTTTTTATCGCATCAACCGTTTTTTCCAATGAGCTCATATATTCAAATTCGTTTTACCAAATTAAAAATATGAAGAGTTTTGAACAACAGCGAAAAGATATTGTTGAAAGTCTGGAAAAAATGGGCTATATAAAAAGTCCGGAGATAAAAAAAGCGATGCTGAAGGTAAGGCGGGAGGATTTCGTTTTACCTGAATTTAGGTCAGATGCCTATGCAGATACACCATTACCAATACCAGGTGGTCAGACAATTAGTGCACCACATATGCATGCAATTTTTCTTTCAGCACTAAAGCTAAAACCTGGCGAAAAAGTTTTGGAAGTTGGTGCTGGTTCTGGCATATTACTTGCTTATATGAAAGAAATAGTTGGACCGAAAGGTAAAGTGATAGGTGTAGAAATTGTTCCGGAAACGTATGAGTTTTGCCTTAAAAATTTGGAAAGAGCAGGTTATGCAAAAAAAGTTAAAGTTTATTTGCGCGATGGCTCAAAGGGACTTCCTGAGGAGGCACCATTTGATAAAATCGTTTCCGGTGCTGCAGCACCAGATATACCAAGACCATGGATTGACCAGCTAAAACCAGGCGGAATAATCGTTTCGCCTGTTGGACCAGTTGGTGGACGTCAGGAACTGATTTATTTAGAAAAAACAAAAGAGGGAAAAATTATTAAAAAACGATTGGGTGAAGTAATTTTTGTTCCGCTTACCGGCGAGTATGGTTTTAAATAGGAATAATTTTCCAGAAAAGAATCCCAACAAATAGCGCGCCAACCCACCAGTACTTACCCAAATTTATAAAATTTGTAACAAATCCACCAATCAGCAAAAACCAAAGTACAAGTCCAATAATAAATCCTATAAAGCCGCCCTTGCGTCCAATTGCCATAATTATATTTTGAATTTTTAAAAATAAGTGGGGTCGGGGCGATTTGAACGCCCGTGAGCAGGTCACTTCTTCTCATCTTTTATTCAAAGCTCCATCAAATGACCTGGAGCCTGCCAGCCTAGACCAGACTAGCTGACGACCCCCTAAATAACTTTATCATTTATTTTTAAAATTTTATACAATTCATACAAAAGTTGGCAACAAGAATTAAAATCGCTGCCAATATAAGAATCGCAATCCAAAATTTTCTTTGTCCGATTTGTTCAAATGACCATATTATGAAGGCAATCCATATAGCAAAATAAAAGATTAGTGGAAAACTATTTGGTAAAAATTGGAAAAAATTTATACCCTCCAGCCAAAATGCATATTCAGTTATGGCAACAAATGCAGCCATAAAAAAAACGCCAAATATAAGAAATTTTCTCTTCATTTTAACGTTTTTTTCAAAAAACAGAGCAAAAGTAAAAAGCAAAGTGCACATGATACCTGCAATCATTGCATATAAAAGAATAATATCTATCATAGAGCCTCCGGTGGGTTTCGAACCCACGACCTTCCGCTTACAAGGCGGACGCTCTACCAGCTGAGCTACGGAGGCACAATATATTAATTAATCCAAGAAATCTTTATTTTTAATTTTTGTTGGCAAATAAACTTCTGTTACAAATTTTAGTCCTTTTCCAGATAGCGCTTCCAATTCTGCTTTCACTCTTTTTTGAATCATTAGCTTTAATTCTTTTTGCCAAGCAGGAGATTTAAACCACTCATATTTCAGCATTTCCTGCGCTCTTTTTATATCTACTTCCTCTGCCTTGATTGTATAATTTTGTAGTCCAAATTTTTCTATATCTGATAATGTTAAGCCAAGAAACTTTGCAGTTGGTGTGCCCAGTCTGTCCGAAACATGTGCAAGAGATATGGAACCGTATTTAATAACAGAATAAATATACCATCCATAGCTATCTGCATCTGTAAAAACGTATATAGGTAATTTAAATTCCATTGCTAGCCTTTGGATGAGTCTTCTTGCCCCACGTGCTGCTTGTCCCTGTGTTGTTAAAAGGATACATTTATATTTTTGCCAAAATTTATCTTCATGTAAGCGCTCAAATGCTGCGTTTTTTTCTATTACTAAAGCAAAATCAGCATTAACTTTTTTGAATTCTATATCTTCAACATTTGAAGGAATGGCCCATCCACCCGATCCAAGTTTTGCCCAGTTTATTATATCTTTTCCATCCTTAATTATTACATCTCCAACAACCCTTCCTCGAATATCAGCATTTAAATGAAGTTGTTCTCGCAAAACGTCAAGTGCCACTTCCAAATCAATTACAATTGGATCGCTTTCATTCTGTTCATCAAAAGTATTTTCATTTGAGTTTGGTAAAGTTCGCTTTAGTGCATAAAAAAGATCTCTTAAGCTTGTATGCAAATTTTGTTCTATTAGTTCTTTGCAAAATGAAGATATGAGCATAGTTTGCATAAACTTTTTTGCATGACCTGTGTGGAATAAAAATCGCTTTGCACTTTTACTACCTAATGTAAGCATACCTGTTTTCGGATCATATTTTACATTTGATAGTGAGCGAATTGGTATATCAATATTTGGGTTTTCCCCTTTCTCCAGATCTTTTAGAACTTTTTCACCCAAATTTTCAAGTTTCTTTTTTACTTCCATTTAAACAACCTTTGTCTTTCTTTTTATAAATTCTTCTAACTTACTTAAAATCTCTTTTTCACTTTTATTGGTAAGTTTAGCAACAGATTGCGCGACCACAGGTATGTATCTTTCAAAAATACTTCGTCTAAGTTCACTTTCTCTTATTTTCCTTATTTTTCTTATATATTTTGCCATTTGCCTTCCTGCATCCTGAAGAGCAAGCTTAATTTCTTTAAAGATTTCTGGATAATTTGCTATTGCTTGTTTCCCTTCACTCATGAATGGAACCCAAACTGAAACAAAATGAACCAAAATTGCCAGTGGACTAGCAGGAAGGCCATCTGATGGTTGAGAAAAACCATAGCGACGCCAATCAACATCTTTTATCGCTTTTGTTATTACACAATCTCCTTGATTATACAGAAGAGGAATTCGATTTGCAAAGCGGAGAATAATTGCATTCTCTGGTGGAAGTTCCCCACCATAAGCTAATGCTACCTCAACCTGAAAAGGAAAACCAGAATAAACAGAAGGAGGCCTTGTTACTGCAACATAATGCTCAGCCTTTAATCCCTTTTTTAATCCAAGTATTAGTGCTTCCTGTCCAATTGGAGATAGGCAATTTGTTGGTGGGGAGGCAAGCTTTACCATTTGCATTGCTTTATACAATCTTTCCGATTCATCTTTATCAACCTCTTTTGGATTTTTTGTTGCAGCAATTTTTGCCAATTTACAAATTTTGATTGCAGAATTTCTTCCAACACGGCAAAAATCTTTTGTTAAAAATCCAATTATGTTTCTTGCTTTTGTTGTGCTTAGCATTCTACGCAAAACTCCAAGTTGAACGCCATATGGATGCGGTTTGATTTCTGTTGGCTGATAAGGCAATTTTTCTGTTGCTCTTTTAAAAACCATTTTACCTTCTGGACCATCAAATATTATTTCTGCAAATGGATTTACCATTGCTGTTCTTTTTATATATTCTTGAACAGACGTATCGCCCTTTACATACCTACCAACAACCTCATACTCAACTTTTAATCCATGCCATTTAGACGGATTTTCTTCTTCTGTATGCGAAACTATAATCGGTTCATTTTTTGCTACATCAATCATTATTTCAAAATTGTGAATTTTTTTTCCAGTTGATGTAGTAACTTTGATGGGCTTTCCAGTAGTAAGTTGGGCATAAAGGCAAGCACCTTTCATTCCAATTCCAAAAAGGCTACGCGATTGGCGAAGTTTATGGAAAGCTGAACCATAAAGTACCTTTCCAAAAGCATAAGGAACCTTTTCTGGAAGCATTCCAGGACCATTATCCTCAACCACAATTCGGTATCTATCCTCTTCCACTTCCTTTAATTTTATTTTGATTGTAGGCAAAATTCCTGCTTGGCAAGTAAATTCAAGTGCATTATCTACAGCTTCCTTAACAGCTGTTAGTAGAGATCTTGTAGGATTTTCATATCCAAGAAAGTGTCTATTTTTTTCAAAAAATTCAGCTATACTAATTTCTTTCATATCCTTTGCTAACTTTTCTGCTATATCTGTAACTTCCATTTATCTCACTTCTGTTCTTCTAAAAATCTATAAACTGTTTTATGCATAGCTCCACTTAAAAGCATTTCGATTGCTCGAGCGGCTTTTTGTACATTTTCCCATTTACCTATAATGCTAATTGTTTTTCCATATACAGCAATTTTTACATCACAATATTTTTCTATCATTTTTTTTATTTTTCCTTTCGTACCTATAACTCTTCCTTTTAATTCAATTTGTCTATTTCTCGACTTAGCAAATTCTTTTACTTCAATAATATGTAAAAAATATTCTTCATCCAAAAGATTTAGCGCATCTTTAAAGCTGAATCCTCTCCCGAATGCTTTGAATAGCAGCTTTGCACGTAACACTTGAAAAGGATCCCCTTCCAATACAATTTCATCATTCAATTCTACTTTTATATTCAAAAGACCTTTCAGCTTTTTTTCCCATATTTTATCTTTTTGCAATAATCTCATTCGCTCTTCAGGGATCACAACATGATCAATCATATTAACCAATTATTTCATTCAAATTTTTTGTTTGCAACCCAAATTTACTAAAATACCTATTAATATTTTTTACATCCCTTTCTAACCATTCATTTGCCAGCGGATGATTTTTTGTAATAGCCTGGCTAAAATCGATAAGATATGGCTGATCGTATAATATAAGTACATTGTATGGGCTTAGGTCGCTATGAATAATTCCTGCATGAAAAAGTTTTTTTATTTCATTCAAAATTTTACTGTATATATCTTCTATTTGACTCTTGTTTAAATCAATATCAATTAAACGTGGTGCAGGTATACAATTCTCACCTATAAAAGTCATTACTAAAACATTTTCTTTGAATAAAATTGGCTGTGGACAGTTCACACCGCTTTCATAAGCTTTTTTCAAATTTTTAAACTCTCTTTTACACCAGTTGTTAACAACAGCCCTTCTTTCTTTTTTTATATTTTTAAATCTTGGATCAAGAACAAGATATTTCCACCTACTTTTAAAATCACAATGCAAGGTCTTGTATATTTTCATTGCCAAGCACCGCCCATCCCTATCTTTAGCAGAAACAATCATACTTTCTTTACCTTCTTTAACCACACTTTCCACACTTTTTATAACCCCCTTTTCCATTATTTTCATGATTGTTAAAAGTGTTTTGCTATCAAAAACTTTGCTTTCTATTTTAAATGTACCTTCCATTTTTCTTTTCTCCATCAAAAATCACTCAATAGAAATAGTTTTTATATAGCCTTTTCTTTTTAACCAATTTGCTTGCGTTGGTGTATATCTAAAAACTATATCCCCCCTTTCATTACTTTGTGCTTTCCATGGCTGAATAAGTACAAGATCACCGGTTTTAATCCACTCTCTTTTTCTTAGCTTTCCAGGAATACGGCAAATTCTTACATTACCGTCTTCACATTTTACTCTCATTTTGTCGCCGCCAAGAAGCATTTCTACTGTGCCGAGTATTTCTCCTGATTTCGGAATACGAACACGTGCAATTTCAATTTCTTCCTGTGTTTGTTGGAATTTTTTCTTACCCATTTTCTCACTTTGGTTAATAATATTTAAAAATTTCTGAGTAAAAGCTTTATCTATGAGTATTTGGGTTTTGCGGCTAGGTCATAGAATTAAAAGAGATCAGCGAATAAGTAGCCATTGTGCTCTTGTTGCACGTGCATTCGGAGCTGATGGCATAATATTTTCTGGTGAAAAAGATGAAAATCTTTTACAATCAATTAAAAAAGTTGTGGAAAGATTTGGTGGGAAATTTGAGGTAAAATATGAGAAAAACTGGAAAGATGTGGTAAAAAACTGGAAAGGAAAAATTGTTCACCTAACAATGTATGGTTTGCCAATTCAAGCAAAAATTGAGGAAATAAGAAATTTGGAGTGCGATTTATTGATTGTTATTGGTGGAGAAAAAGTTCCTGGTGAAATTTATGATTTGGCAGATTGGAACATTGCAATAACAAACCAGCCTCATTCAGAAGTTGCTGCTTTAGCGGTTTTTTTAGATAAATTTTTTGAAGGAAAGGAGCTAGAGAAAAAGTTTGAGGGAAAGGTAAAAGTAATTCCACAAGAAAGAGGAAAGAGAATTATTTCCTTGTAAGAAGAGCAACTCTGCTTGCAATATCCAAATCCTTAAATTTATATCCAGTATAATTGGCTATTCGCTCTGCAAAATTTTTTATATCTTCTACAGATGGCATAGCACTTCTTGGCAATCTTTTTTGGGCTTCACCGACATGCATGAACGCCTTTGTTTCAATAAAATTCGGTTCTGCCTTTAGAATCAATTTTGCATATTTCTCCGGTTCTTTCATATTTAACCCTTTAACTAAAGTCATTCTAATTACAGTTTTGCAACCAAAACTTTTCATGAGTTCTAAACTTTCATTTAATTTTTCCCAACCATCTGGAATTAGTGGATTGTGGACTTTAAAATAACTTTCTTTATCCGGTGCACAAAGCGAAATATAAAGTTGTGTTGGTTCTGTCGCCAAATTTTTTAGCCTGTCCGGTCTCGTGCCATTTGTTACCAAAAAAGTTGTCATACCTCTTTTATGAAATTCTTCTATAAGATCAGAAATTCGTGGATAAAGTGTTGGTTCACCTGCTAAAGAAATTGCTGCATTCGTTGGATTAATCGCTTCCTCCCATTTTTTAATATTAACATACGATTTAAAACCTGTGAGCAGTGCTTTTCGTGCAGCTATACATCCATCAACTATATCTTTTGGATCATCTGGTTTCGGTTCTTCTAAAAAAGTCCATTTGAGTTTTCGCCAACAGAAGACACATTTATGATTACAAAATATAATTGCCGGGCTCATCTCTAGACAACGATGTGATTGAATTCCATACCACTTCTGCTTATAACATACTCGACCCGATCTTAGACTTTCTTTTGTCCAATGACAGATTTCTATTCCTGAATGGTTGCCAACAATTCTGTATCCTGCCTTTTCCAAATCTTTTCTCGTTTCAATTGAGATTACCATCTAAATAAAGTTTTTTATAAAATAATTAATATAAGAGGGGCGGTAGCTCAGCCCGGGAGAGCAACCGGCTGAAGACCGGTGTGTCGTGGGTTCAAATCCCACTCGCCCCATTTGAATGCTTATATTCAGAAATTGCAAAATAAGAATTGATTATGGCAGTTGTGGAAAAAAAACTTTGGCCAGAATTTTTCACTGAAGTACTTAGAGGAAAGAGAAGGGTTGAAATTCGATTAGCGGATTTTGAAATTAAAAAAGGAGATACTTTTGTTGTACGGGAATGGGATCCAAAAATCAAGGAATATACAGGTAGGGAAGTTAAATTTAAGGTTAAAAAAGTAATTAAAATACCAGAGGATTTGATTGGTTTTTATCCTTTGCATTTAATTAAAAAACATGGTTTATATGTAATGGATTTGGAGAGATGATTATGGAAAAAATATGGGAAGGGCAATTGATAGAAAATAGAGTAATAATTTGGAATCCAGAAGCAGTTATACTTTACGATGAATCTGGATATGGCAAACCACAACCAGAGGAAAATCCAAATAGATTGGAACTGGAGCTTGTGGAAGCAGCATATCTTTTGGAAAAAGGAAAAATAAAGGTTTTTGCTACAGAAAATGGAAAGAAGAAAAAAATTGATTTTAAAAAAATTATTGAAATAGGAAATGCTACAACAAATCAATTTCATACACAGTATATTGTATACAAAGATTTGAGAGATAGAGGGTATCTTGTAAAGACAGGTCTAATATTCGGTGCGCATTTTCGTTTATATGAACGAGGCGTTAAATTAAAAAGAGGGCCTAAAGCACCACATGAGCACACAAAAGCAGTTATTCACTGTGTTCCGGAGGAAGCAGCATTTTCATTACCAGAGATGTCGCGTGCAGTTCGGCTAGCACATAATATACGAGCAACTTTTTGGTGGGCAGTTGTTGATAGAGAAAATAAAGTAACGTATTATGAAATAAAAAGAATAACACCATAAAATTTTTCTATTTTTAATTATTTTTATGGGAAGAATAAAAACAGCATTCGTAAAAAATATAGCTAAGGAAATTTTTGAAAAATATGGTGATAGATTTACTACTGATTTTGAAAAAAATAAGCAGGCCGTTAAAGAGCTTATTGATATAAAATCAAAGCGTATCAGAAATATTGTTGCAGGATATATAACCACTTTGAAAAAACAGAAAATCAAGCAATAGCAAAGCGCAAAATTGCACCTATATCATATTGATAGAATTTTTTTCCAAGTTCATTTTTTGCCACAGCTCTTAACTCTCCGCCTTTTTTTTCTACTTCATTTATTATTTCCTGCAATTGATCGAATTTTTCTTCAAGAAATAGAAGTACTGCTACGGCATTGCATTTTACAGCAAATGTTACATTATCTAGCCCATAAACAGCATAGCCATCTTGTTTGTTAATATGCATAAAAAATTCTTCAAGTATTTTTCTGTCTGCAAATTTAATTCCGACTTTTGCCCTTTCCACTATTTTTATTTCCTCATCTGTCCATTTTTTTTCTATAATTAAAGCATCGCCAATACTAACTTCAATAGTATGATAATGGCCGAGTGAAATTTCTTTTGGACCTTCAACAATTTTTCCCATAATTCGCATTTTTTTCACTTCTTTTTCATACTCACATTTTTCTACATTTATCTTGAGCACGACCATTTTTTTCTTTGACCTGATTCTTTTTTCTTCACGTTGAATAAAAATTCTTCGCCACGTCCTTCCCTTAACAAGATCACCCTTTTTAATAATTTTTTGTAAATAAAAAAAGTCAAATGGGCTATTAATTTGTATTTTTGCATATCTTTCTGGATCGAATGAAATAACCTTCATGCCAACTAATTTATTTTTTAAAATATAAACTATTTTTAGGTGTTGCCTTGAAAGGCCAAACACGAATCGATGAATTTGCATTCATTTTACTTGCCGGCGTAGTTCTGATGATAATTCTGTTGTTGGCTTGGGGTGCACCACCAACACCAATTATCAGTGTAGAACCAACATCTATAGCAGCTTCTATTGCAAATGGTACAAGTAAAATTTTTTACATAAACATAACTGGAACAGCAACAAATGTATTTTTATCAGGAAGAGGAGCGATAGCTAATTGGATATCCTTTGACAAAAACAATTTTAATCTTACAGGAACAGTAACAGTCCGCACAATTATTACAGCACCTTCATCTGCAAATGGCACATACAGCGGAAGTATAGTAATAAATTACAATGGAGAAAATTTAACAATACCAGTTACAATTAATGTTGCTACTGCACAACTATTGTTAAATTCACGGGCAATTAATTTAGGTAATTTTTCAATTAGTTATACCAATTTATCAAGAGTTCTAGATTCGAGAGATAATGTAGAGATATCTAGAAGTTATTTATCAGAATGGTATTTAACACTGACTGGACAGATTGATGAATCTAAACTTCCGCTTGTGAAAAATGGAAAAATAAGTCTTGTAATTGATGCCACAAATAGTTACGGACCACTAATGGTTTTTGTTAATGATGTTGAAGTGTTTAATAAAAAAGTCGGTCCAGGTTTTGTAGAGATACCCATCTCACCACAGCTAATTAAAAGTTCTAATATAGTTAAAGTTGTAGCTGGAACACCCGGTCTAAGATTTTGGGCAAGCACAGTATATCGAATTCGATCTATAAATTTCAGTGTGAGTTTTGAAGGCGCAGTTGCAAAAGAAATTTCATTTTCACTTAATAAATCAGAAATAGATAATTTTGATCATTTCCAGCTATTATTTAGGCTTGTAAATTGCATGTTACCACCCAGCGAACTTTTTATTGAAATAAATGATCAAATAGTTTTTGCACAAAGACCGCCTCTCACTTTCTTTAATGAAACATTTAGGAAAGATGTGCTTGGTAATAAACTATATCTAGGTGAAAACAATACAATTCGATTTTCTTTTGAAAAAGAGGGTTATTGTGAAATGGCAAATGCACTTTTAATTGTGTTTTATAGCTCCTAGACATGACAAAGAATTCTAAGTAAATCGCGGCTGGCAGTTGCACAGCCAAACAAGCCTATTGCCAATTTAAGGAAATTGACCAACTGTTTTTCTTTTATATGTCTGTCAATCAATATCAGAATAAAAACAATCACTATCAACTTTAATGGAATAAATGCGAATGGAAATGATCTCTGGATTACAAATGATGGTAAAATATGCTGTTCAGCATAGCCGAAAAAATGAATTGCAACAAATGTGGTATTTGCATCGAAGAGGTGGATTAAACTTACAAGTTTATTTTCTAAAGTCCATCTTATTAGCATAAAAATCATTGTCCATGGTGCAAAAAAAGCCAAAACAAACAACAAACCATTTGCATTTGTAATGGAAAGAAAAGGTAGGGAAAAAGAAATGAGGAAAATTCCGATAAGAAAAGAAATTTTATAATAAGGTATTTTTTTCAATTTTTCAATTGTTCGAGCAAAAAACAATACAGAAAGAAATATAAAATATGAAATTAGAGCAACACCAGGTGTGGAAAATAAAAAACCATTAATTATTTTCGCATCAGAAAGAACTCTAACTATGCCACTGAAAATCACAAAAGGAACGATTGCAATAGCAAATCTATCATCAATTTTTATTTTTGCTTTTTTCACAATTTTATAAGTTAAGATAGCGAAAAATGCAAAAGCAAAGCCGTAAAGAAGTGTTTTTTGAATATTATATCCTTCTGCAAAAAGAAAATCGAAAATATTCACGTTCATAAATAATAATTTGTTTAAATTTATATTATGAGAAAATTGGAGTTGACTTTAATCTTTCTTTGTGGTATATTTTTTGTAGCAGGTTGTATAAGACAACAACCATCAACAGTAGAATATAAAGAATATAAGAATGATATAATTACAGCCGAAGGAATTAGTGTTTCTAATCTCAGACCATATGCCGGCTCACAAATTACTTTTGAGGGCGAAATAAAAAATAATGGAGATAAAATGTTGGATGTGGAAACAATGTTTTTTAATATTCAGGCAATTGAGAATATAAATATTACTTATTGTGATGAACCGGCTGAAAAAAAAGTTACTATTAATTCGATTGGATGTATTTTTAAGAATGTGGAACCATTTGAAACACGACGCATAATATTGAATGGAACAACATTTCCAAATATAATTTCACCCATGAGTTTTAGCATTTCCTATTCCATTAGATACAATGTAACAGGATACAGAATTGCAACAATTCCTATAATAGATGAAACAACACGCAAAACACCTCTATCATCATTTACACTTAGTAAACCAAGCATCGGTCCATTAGTTTTAAATATTGACACCCCAATTTCACGAGAAAGAAAGGTTGGTGAAAAGATTATAAAGGAAAGTTGGGCAATTAAAGATCAACCATTCGAAGTGAAATTTAGTTTTGAGGATGTGGTTGGAAAAGGCATTGCTACTATATATAATCTGAGAATAAATATGACAGATCTTATGGTATATGATCCATCTTTGTGTGATTTTAATGTGAGTGGTGACCAGCTAATACTAAATAAAGACATAAGAGTAGCTGGAAAATCAGAGACATTTATGTGTTATTTTATATCAAAAGATATGACAAAACCGGAGGTTTCGGCAATTATATCTGCAGAATTTAATTATACATATGAGTTTGGCGGTTCTCAGTCTTTTACAATACTACCAAAGCCCTAATACTTAAATCTATTTTTATATAATTTATTAAAGAGAGAATGAATAAATATCTGCCAATAATTTTGTTGGTAAGCATAATATTTGTAGCAGGTTGCATAAGGCAAGAAAGACCTCCAACAGTAACAAGATATGGCGTAATTATCAAAAGCTTTATGCCAGAACTTACACGTATTTATTCCGGCGATAGTGTAACTTTTACTCTTGTTGTGGAAAATGTAGGTGAAGCGGATGCAAAAAATGTAACTGCCATGCTTTTTGGATTGGGTAAGGATTGGTCAGGCGACATTAATACCAGTAAAGCAAAACAAAATATAGGTGAATTGTCAAAGGCACAGCCTGACCGAAAAATACCTGGTGGAACAGCACAGATACAATGGGATGTTACATCGCCGTCCAATTTACCAGTTGATATGACTTATACAGCCAAAGTGCGGGTTGAGTATAATTATGATACTACAGCTGTTGGAGTGCTAAGAGTTTATAATGATACGTATTTAAAAACACTTCCTGTTTCAGAAGCAGAAAGAATAAAAGCAAGTTCTGGTATTGAAAGTTTTAATGTTACAAGTGCACCTTTATCAATTTCATTGGTTGGTGCAACCACACCATTTATCTATAGGACAGTAAATCAAAATGCGTCAGTTGTTATACAAATTGCGAATATCGGCGAAGGTGCACCATATCTTAGTGCGCCAGGTGATCTAAATATAAAAATTCTTAAACTAACTGTTAACAATGCCAATTGCACTAATTCTGTGGAACCTGTACAAAGAATTCCAAAAAGTGGGACAAAGTCTATAACATGTCAATTTACACTACCCCGTACAGAACATTTCACGACAATTCCTATAGAAATTAAAATTAATTACAATTATTATGTTGATGCTTCTGCAGGCATAACGGTTTTAAAAGCAGACTAATTCTTAATGGGCCCGCGGGGAATTTCAGCTTTTAGCTTTTGAACCCCGGACCAACTGGTTAAGAGCATCAACCTTTTGTCAGCTGCTCTACCATGCTGAGCTACGGGCCCATATGTGGGCCTGAGGAGAATTGAACTCCTTTCTCCGCTGTGTGAGAGCGGCGTCCTACCGTTAGACTACAGGCCCACATTTTTATATCTTGTCCTAGATAATTTTAAATTTTTTTCATAATAATGGAAAAATTTGAAAAATGGTTAAAAGAAAAATATAACTTAGTAATAAAAGAAGGGGATTGAGCAATTAACTTTTGAAAGGATTTCAGAAGATATATCTGTTGCAGCAACTTGCTTATACAGAAACTATTATGCTATCATTTAAAACTCGTTCAAACTCTTTTGAAAATTTTTCCGTTTAGAGATTGCCTTTTCATCAAAAATAGGGCGTCCATACACACCATCTGCTCCAGGTTCATATTTCACTTTACCTTCTCTAACTTTAATTATCGCATCTGCAATTTTCTCATTTGTAACTTTAAGCAGCTCTTCCTTAGGAACATTAAGCAAAACATTTAGCTCGTTTCCAAAAACTTCTATTAGCTTATCATGCTCCTGCAAAACTTTTTTTGAATAAAGTTGCCCACCACCCCATGCAAAAGAAATTATTTCATAAAGAGGAAGTAGTGTTTTAAATGGTATAGCATCTTTTGGAACAAAACCTTCTGGCCGATCAGCTAGTTCCTCCACCCTTTGTAGCACACCAATCGTTAATCTTTTTCCACATTTTGGACATATGTTACCTCTTTTTATAGCTTCTTTCGGACTTAAAAAAACACCACACATCCTATGGCCAGTAAAATGATATTTTCCATAATTTGGATCGACCTCTATAGTATACAAAAATTTTCTTCTATCTTTATTTTTAATCGCATTCACAATTTCCCAATATGTTATTTTTTTTAAATCAAAAACATTTGCTTCTCGCCCAAGCCGCCAAGGATTTGGCGAATGGCTATCACTATTGCTTACCAATGTAAATTTATCCAATGCCGATAACCGCCAATTCATTGGCGGATCACTTGATAAGCCCGTTTCCAGTGAAAAAATGTATTTTGTACAATCTTGATAGCACTCTTCCACTGAATTAAAGCCAGATTTTGAGCCAAAAAGTGAAAACCATGGTGTCCATATATGTGCAGCTGTTATCATTATATCTTTTGATATATCCATTATTTTTTCCACAAGATCTGGCGCAGATAAAGTTAGCGTTGGTCTACCATCAGCCTTAAGATTACCATATTTTGATAAAACATCATTGACTTGTTTTGCAATTTCTAAAGAAGGAACATGGATTATATGATGAATTTTTCTTATTTTTTCATTATACAAAAAAACTGTGCTAACTTCGGTTGTTAACATAAAAAAAATGTTCTCATATTTATATAGGCCGCTTTCCTCTATCGGTTCAAGTTTTTTTTCCAATTCTTTTAGCCACAACGGATGACTAAAGTCACCAGTTCCAACTATATTCAGTCCCTTAATTTTTGCACCCTCTGCTATACCTTTTAAATCCATTTGTGTACTTGTTGCACGAGAATATTTTGAATGTATATGAAAATCAGCAACAATCATATTCCTCAAATTCTCCAGTGCCCACATTTTTTAATCATAAAAATATCAGTTAATAGATCGAGAAGCAAATGAGAAAAAAATAGTAAAAGAAAAATACCTAAGTAAAAGTTATATATAAAACCAAATGGAATTGAAATACCGATCAATAACATTGTCAACCATGTATGGAAAAAAAGAAAAGTTCTTCTATGATTAGTTCGATCACCGATGCAATATTTGAAAAGTCTGACATAGCTTCGATAATATTTTTTAAATACCAAATGATCTATGTCTGGAAAGAATGCTCCAATAAAAATTGCTGGCATCAATTTAATAATATCAACATTCGGGCTTATGTAAATAATAATTACTGCTATAAGACATGGTAATAATATATGTGATATATCGTGAAGAAAAATCCCTCTTTTCATAATTACCACTTATACAATAAAAATAAGAACAAATGAAATTATAAATAGAAAAAGCCAAAACCACATTTTCCACATAAGTATTTTGCTACCATCCAAAGGAGGAATGGGGAAAAGATTGTAAAAAGCAAGACAGATATTTGCTAAATAAATATGAATAAAAGGTCCTTGCAAAATCCTAGCAATTACGGCTAAAAGCAAATTTGTGCATATACCTGCCGCAGCAATAATTCCAATTTCATCAGTAGAAATTTCTTTTTTATATTTCCATCTACTAAATCGATATGGCAAAATTACAGAAGCACCTATTCCAGCAAATTTTATTACACCACCAGTTAATATTCCAAGTATTATTGCAACTATCAAACCAAGTGGCCAGATTCTATAGGAAATGGCATAACCAAACTTTTTTGCAAAAAACTGGTGGGAAAAATTTGATAGTGTAAATGAAAAAATGAGAATAAAAAGAAATAGAGGGAAAAGTCGGAATGATGGATATGAAAATAGAAGGGATAGCACTAAAATAGCAATAATCATTTCTCTATTTTTAAGAAATTGTAGGATCTGCATGATTAAATTATGGGAAAAAATATTTTAATACTTCTTCTATTTTTGCCACTTCCACAACTTTAATTCCTATTTCTTCACTTATTTCAATTTTTTCTGGAATAACCTCAATTTCACAGTAGGTTGTCTTTATTGGTCCATAACCATATTCCTTACAATTTTTAATTTGTTTATATCGAGTTTCTGTACCCTGTCCAGCAGGAACTAAGATCATTTTCATTCCTGCCTCTTTTGCAGCCTTAGCTTTTGCAGCAATTTCACCAACAGCGCCTATGCTTCCATCTAGATTTATCGTTCCAGTTATCGTGATATTTGGGTTCAATGTTTTATTTTCTAGTGCAGCAATAGTTGCTACAGTTAGCGCAGCACCTGCAGAAGGACCACCTATTATGGAGGCATTTGTTTTGATTGAATATATTAAATCAATATTTGAAAGGTCCATTTTTACTATTTTCTTTGCCACATCTCTAGCAGTCTGTATAGAGTTCTGTGTATCTATCCAAAAAAGAAGCTGATTTATATCAACCAGAACCCTTCCTTCACCACCTCTAGCCCCAACCATTAGCGTAACCATTACCCCGTTTCCATTTTCATCAACCGCAGGAACTTTTATTACTGCAGTAGAAAAATTTCTTTTTTCTATTACAATTTTTGGGTGACTAAGCTCTTTGTAAGTGAAAAATATGGCAAAAATGAAGGCTATCTGAAAAACTAAAACCAGCTTCCACAATCCTTTTTTCATAATTTTTAATTAATTTTAAAAATTAAAAAGCAGGGGGAACGTCCAAGATTGATATGATGCACACACTAACTTAACCCAAATTTCCTTCTCCATCCTGCTTCTCACAAGCGTCAATAAATTTAGCTTAGGGCTGCTTCCTTCCGGACCTGACCCGGTTCGCTAAATTATTGACCAAGTGAGGCAGGACTTCCCAGTCGGAAATTTGGCATTAGTGTATGCACCATACCGCTCAAGGACATTCGGTTCGGCCATAAAGACCATTTGCCGATATAGGCGAGGCCTAGCCGCCCAGACCTATCCCCCTGCAGAAAGAAATTAGGAAAAACTTAATTTAAATTTTTTGTTTAGTTAGTACATTCTCAATTCTATCCATTGCTTCATCAATTTTTTCATAGGCTGTGGCATAACTTAACCGTACAAATCCTTCACCATATTTTCCAAATTCTGTTCCAGGTATTACAATTACTTTTGCTCTATCTAGCAGAAATTGTGTAAATTGTTCAGAATTCATTCCAAATTTGCTAATATTCGGAAAGACATAGAATGCACCTTTTGGTTTTTGGCAATGCATATCTGGTATTGCTTTCAGTCTTTTTAGTATAAGTTTTCTCCTTCTATCATATTCTCTTCGCATATATTCAACATGTTTTTTTGACTTTAGTGCTTCGACTGCCGCCAACTGTGAAAATGGGGAGGGAGAAAGTGTGGTGCAAATTTTGTATTCTTTCATTTCTTTAATTATATTAGATGGTGCAACAGCATATCCAACCCTAAAGCCGCACATTGCAAAAGTTTTTGAAAAAGTTTGGGTTGTAATAACATAATCTTTCATTCCATTTAAACTAGCCAGGCTTATATGTTTTGCACCATCATAAACAAGTTTTTCATATGCTTCATCAACAAGTGCATAGATATCATTTTCCACAATTATATCTGCAATTTCCTCCAAAACTTTTCGACTTAGTACAGTTCCGGTAGGATTGGATGGTGTATTGATTATTAGCAGTTTTGTTTTTCTGTTTATAATTTCCTTCAATCTTTCAGGATGAATTTCAAAATTATCTTCCTCCTTCAACTGAAGTGGAATTGCTTTACCACCCAAAAATTCAACTATTGGCTTATAGGCAATATATCCTGGATCTGGAACTATTATTTCATCGCCAGGATCGATTAACGTTGCGCATGCAAGAAAAATTGCTTCCTTTGAACCAACAGTAATTATTATTTCATCTTTTGTCACATCAATTTTGTTTTCTTTTTTTAGTTTTTTTGTTAGTGCCTCCAGAAGTTCAATTTTTCCTTGCAATGGCGAATAGTGTGTATAGCCTTTATCTAAGAATTTTTTGGCTGCAGCAATAACTTTTTTAGGTGCAGGAAAATCTGGCTCGCCAGCACCCAAAGAGATTATTTCTGGTTTTTGTTCAAGAATTCGTAAACTTTCTTCAATCCGACTTATTCCTATAACTTTAGTTCGTTCAGCAAGTTTACGCATAATAATAATTATTTACTGAATATTAATTATGTCTCTTGATAATTTTTTTAATCCAAAATCGGTAGCTATTATTGGTGCAAGCCACACGCCCGGCAAAGTCGGTTACGAGATTCTAAAAAATTTTGTTAAAGGCGGCTATAGTGGAAAGGTTTTTGCCATAAATCCCGATACAACGCCAATTTTGGGCCAAAAGGTATATCCTTCTATTAAAGATGTTCCAGAGAAAATCGATTTGGCAGTGATCGCCGTTCCGGCAAAAACTGTTCCACAAATTTTAAAAGAATGTGTGGAGAAAAAAGTGAAAAATTTGGTAATAATTTCGTCTGGATTTTCTGAGATCGGATCAAAGGGTAAAAAGTTGGAAGAAAAATGTAAAAAAATTGTGGCTGGAAAGGCAAGGGTAATTGGTCCAAATGTTATAGGAATATATGATAGTACCACAAAAGTTGATACAATATTTCTTCCTTTAGAGAGAATGGCAAGACCGAAGGAAGGTCAAATCGCATTTATCTCCCAATCTGGTGCTGTGGGTTCGACAATTTTAGATTGGTTGGCAGAGGCACAAATAGGTATTTCCAAATTCATTTCTTACGGTAATGCAATGGATGTTAATGAATGCGATCTAATTGAATATCTGGCAAATGATCCAAAAACAAAGGTTATTACCATATTTTTGGAAGGTACGAGGGATGGAAAAAGGTTTATGAAAATAGTGAAAAAAGTTAGTAGGAGAAAACCAATAATTGTTCTTAAAGGTGGAAAGACGGATATAGGTGCAAGAGCTGTATTAACACATACAAGCTCAATGGCAGGTTCGTCAAAAATATATTCTTCTGTTTTTAAGCAAATAGGTGCAATCGAAGCAGCAAATTGGGAGGAACTTTTCGATTTTGCAAAGGCATTTACTCAGCCATTACCAAAAGGACGAAAAGTAGTAATAATTACAAATGGTGGCGGCTTTGGTGTTCTAGCTGCCGATGAAGTTGCAAGAGAGGGTCTACAATTACCCGAGCCACCGCACAATTTAAAGATTTTTTTAAAAAAATTCCTTCCTGAGTATGTGAGTTTAAATAATCCAATCGACTTGATGGGGGATGCAACAAAAGAGCGCTATCAAATTGCACTGCAAGCATGTTTGAAATCCAAATATCATGCAGCAATTGTAATTGTTTTATTCCAAGTACCAACTTTGGACCCAAAGGTCGTTGATGTTATAATTGAAATGAAAAAATATGGTAAACCAATTTTATGCTGCGCGAGTGGTGGGAAATTTACTTCTAAGTACACAAAAATTTTGGAAAGTAATGGTATACCAGTTTATCCAACCCCAGAACGGGCAGTTCGGGCATTAGGTGCACTTGTGCGATATAGCGAGTGGCTGGCAAAAGCATAGATTTATATACTCTTATGATATTTAAGTATTAGGTGAAAATAAATGGATCCAGAGGAAGAAGAGGATACATTTGAAGATATAGAGGAACTGGAGTCAGAGGAAGAAGAAGAATTTGAAGAAGAATAATTTTTTTTCTTTCTATTTTTTAAATCAAATCTACACCTACAATTTTTGCAGTATTTATGTCTAGAGCGCGAAGATCGCTTTTACTTAGCTCATGGATATCTTTTTTTCCGCATGCAGCAGCAATCATTTTAATTTCTTCCACGCAGGCATTAACAAAATTAACAAGGTGTTCCGTGGCCTTAGGATCGAATTTTTTTCTTAGATTTGGATCTTGTGTTGCAATTCCAACAGGACATTTGCCTAAATGACATTGCTTGCAATAAATGCAACCCATTGCTACGAGCAAAGAAGTTGCCATATAGATGCCATCTGCACCAAGTGCTAGTGCTTTCGCCACATCAGCACCACTATTAAGTCCACCACCAATTATTAGCTCCTGTTTCGCTTTTAATTTATCTAAAATTTTTCTTGCTCTCACAAGTGCAGCTAAAGTTGGAAGACCAACATTATCTTTTAAGGCTAATGGTGCAGCGCCAGTGCCACCGCCAAATCCATCTATTGCAACAACATCAGGATCTGCTTTTATTATAAGTGGTAGATCTTTTTCCAGATTTCCAGCACCAACTTTAACTATAATCGGACCTTTGTTAAATTCTCTCAGCCATTCTATTTTTTTTGCTAGATCCTTTTCGTTTTTTATATCTGGGTGGCAAGCAGGTGAATGTACATCCGATTTTGGCGGAAAAGAAATTTTTCTTATTTTTGCGATTTCCTCTGTAACTTTTTCTTTTGGCAACATACCACCAGCACCTACTTTTGCACCTTGTCCAATTTTTATTTCAATTGCATCTGCTTTTTTTAAATAATTTTCATCAACACCAAATCGTCCACTTGCATATTGAGCAATAAGTAATTGTGCGTTTGCTCTTTCTTCAGGAAGCATGCCACCTTCTCCTGTGTTTGTTGCAGTGCCAAGCAAAGAAGATGCTTTTGCAAGTGCAATTTTTGCTTCTTTACTTATTGCACCAAAACTCATTGCAGAAAATAAAATTGGAATTTTAAGTTTTAGCGGTTTTTGCGCAGTCCTTCCTATTATCGTTTCTGTTTTTATATTTTCTCTATAATAGTCAATGGGCAATTTAAAAAGTTGTGAAGGAATGAAAAGTAAATTGTGAAAAGATATTTTGTCCCAAAAAACCGTTCGCCCACCAGATATTATGGGTTTTCCAGAGAGCGCTTTTTCTTTTATTTCTTTTATCCAATCTTCCATTTTTCTCTTATAAATATTATTCTAAATATTACATATGTTTTCTTTGGAAGATGGAAGGCAGTTAGTGGGTTTAGCTCGAAGAGCAGTAGAAAAATATTTTGAAAAAGGAAAGCTGGAAATTGAGGAAACAAAATTTAGAGAAAAAAGAGGAGTTTTTACAAGCATACATACATATCCTGAAAGAATATTAAGAGGGTGTATAGGATATCCCTATCCAGAATTTCAGTTGGGCGAAGGTGTTCAAAGATCTGCCTTTTGTGCTGCATTCCAAGATCCAAGATTTGAGCCGCTGAAAAAGGAGGAACTAGATAATGTAATATTCGAGATTTCCATATTAACAAAACCTCAATTAATTTCTGTTCGCGATCCAGAAGAATATAGAAAAAAAATCAAAATAGGAAAAGATGGTGTACTTTTAGTTTTTGGCTCATACTCTTCGCTTTTATTACCTCAAGTTGCAATTGAGTTTGGCTGGGATGTAGAAACATTTTTATCAAATCTTTGTCTTAAAGCCGGACTACCAGCAGTTGCATGGAAATTCAAAGAGGTAAAAATATATCGGTTTCAGGCTCAAATTTTTTCTGAAAAAAGGCCAAAAGGAGAAATTGTGGAACTTTAGTCATATCTTTTGTATTTCACAACTTTAAAATCGACCGCAAATTTGTTTTTCTGTATGTGAAGTAATGGATTTACTTTTTCAAAATCAATTTCACCTTCACTTATAACATCATCTTTTGCTTCAGCGCAAACAACTTCTGCGAATATAATAACATGATCACCCATCTTTTTTTCTTCCAAAAATTTACATTCAAGCCACAAAACACCTTCCTTTACCCTCGGCACCCTTATTCTTTCTGAGGAATACCAGTGCAGTCCAACTATATCTAGTTTATTTATTCCAGGCGGATAGGGTGCTGCACATCTTAGTATCTGTTCAGCATATTTTTTGCTAAGAACATTTATAACAAATTCCTTTGTTTCGATTATATTTTGATAAGTATGGCGCACAGGTCGAATTGATAGCATTATTATAGGTGGATCAAAGGAAATCGGGCAGACAAAAGAAATGGGTGCAGCATTGATAGCTTTAGCTTTGTTCATAGTTGTAACTAATACAACGAGTCTTGGTGATAGCACAGAAAATGCTTTTTTTAAATCTATTTTCACATTTCTTTTTTGTTTTGTAAAGATAAAAAACTATGTTATCACTTAAAAATAGTTATATTAATAAATAGAATTAATTCTTTAAATAAGTTTCGATTTCAATCTAAATTTAGATAAATATGTTAGAAGGGCTTATTGGAGTAGGAATAGCGCTTCTACTAGGAGTTGCACTAGCTGAATATGCAAAAATGAGATCAAGAGCAGAAAAAGGCTTTTCAGTGCTGGCAGTAGCAGGAGTAATACTCCTTTTTGCAGGAGTATGCGGTGCAGCGACAAACCTTGCAGGATATGTTGGTACATCATGGAGCCTAGTTGTTGCATTGTTTGAAGTCATAGGATGGGTACTATCACTTGTAGGAACAGTATATGTTGCATATGAAGCGCTAATAGAGAAATAAGTACCTACTTTTTCTTTTTTCTTTTTTTGTAAAACAACTTATGAAATTGTTTTTTAGAATAAACTTTTCGATGCAGGGGGTGGGATTTGAACCCACGAAGGCACTAAGCCAACAGGTCTTGAGCTTCGACATCATTGATCAGTGCTCAATGATCTGTCGCCTTTGACCAGACTTGGCTACCCCTGCGCTTAATAAATAGTTTTTATTTTTTAAACATTTTATTTTATCCATTTTTTCGGAACATATTTAAGACAGCAGTAATCACCATTCGTACATGATGTACATAGTTCATTTAAAGGCAGTCCTATTGCACATAGACCTTCTATAGTATTATAACCTACAAACTCTATCCCAAGTGCAGAGGCAACCGCTCTATTTATGTAATCTATATCAGCTTCATCCTTACAAACTCTATATGCAAACAACTCATTCCGATCAGGAAAGTCAATTCCTGCATAGCATGGATATCTTATTGGCGGAAATGTACTAAGTAGAGATATTTTTTTTGCACCACAATTTTTTAATTTATTAACAATTATTCTTGAGCTCGTTCCTCTTACTATGCTATCATCCACAAGAATTACATTCTTTCCATTTACCACATCTTTTACAATACGAATGTTCTTAACTATTTCTTCCCTCTGTTTTTGCGCCGGCTCGATAAAACTTCTTATCGATCTTTTGTATCTATCTTTTAGCAGTCCCTCCTCAAATGGAATGCCTGACCGCTCTGCATAACCTTTGGCAGCAGGCCTTGCAGAATCCGGAACAGGAATTACCACATCTCCATCAATATTGTATTTCCTTGCCAATTCATCACCAATGTTTTTTCGTGCGCGATAAACATTTATTCGCTCAAGATATGAAGTTGGATGTGCAAAATATGTATATTCAAAGGGGCAATGAGCATGACGTTCCTCTTCTGCAAATGTATAACATGAAAAGCCATTTTTGTTTATTCTAACCAATTCCCCAGGTCTTACGTCCCTTATTAATTTAGCATCAACTGCATCCAGCGCACAGCTTTCTGAAGCTATGATGTACGTATCACTTTCACTTTGATATCCAAGACAAAGGGGTCTAAACCCAACACCATCTCTTACAGCCAAAAGCTCACCATCTTTGGTTAAAATGGTCATGGAATACGAGCCACTCAACTCTTTACTTAAAATTTCAAAAGAGCTTAGCCAATCGCCATTGTCATCGTAAAGCTGCTTAAGTCGTATACCAATAAGTTGTGTATCGGTTAATTCTGAAACAACGTTCCTTTCAGAAACCTTTTTTGCAATTTCATCAACATTTGCTATTGTGCCGTTATGGGAAATTGCAAAAGAGCCTTTTATATCAATCGGATGTGCATTTTCTATGGAAGTTGATCCTTTTGTCGAATATCGAGTATGAGCTATACCAACATTTCCTTCCATTTTTTCTAAATAAGAAATGTCTAACGGATTTTCTAATATCAGTCCAAGCCGCTTAAATATCTCATAACCATGTACTGCAATTCCCCAGGACTCCTGTCCACGATGTTGCAAACTTTCTAAACATTTAACTAAAGTAGGAACTATATTAGAATCGCTAAAGGAATAGACACCAACAACACCACATTTCTCTTTTATCACATCCTAATATAGATTTAAAAAATTTAAATTTTTTAAACTGCGTATTTTTCCAATTCAGATTGTAGATCTTTTATTTTTTTATCCAAGTTCGACAGAGTTGTCTGCAGCTCTGTTATGTCGCGATATTCCTCTGTCTTTTCTTCAAATCCTTCTGGCCTTAGAAATTCAGAATCCAACTCTTTCAACTTCTTCTCCACCTTTTCCACAGTCATTTGAATCATTTTTAAATTATCTGCTCTTAGTTTTTCCAGTTCAGCCAAAACAGCAAAATTATTTCTTATCATTCCCATTGTATTTTTCAGATATTCCATTATTTCCAAAATTTGTTTATATCTTTCCAATTTAATGAAAAGAGGTGCAAATGTCGGTTTGGACTCTTTTGCTTCTGTTTTTACCTCCTCTTTTTTGCTCTCAACAGCTTCACTTTTCGATTGTTCGTGAACAGTTTCAGGACGGACAATAAATTGGGGCACAGGCAGAAAATTTTCTCTCTTTTCCTCTTTTTTCTTTCCAAAAACCAACATGCTCTCTAAGTATAATTTTATTTTAAATAATAAATTCTTTAAAAACTGGAAAAAAATATATGGGCAGTCGGCTGATTTTAATTACTTCTATCATTGTTTTAATAGCTTTAATCCTTAACATAGGAAAAATAGCAAGCATAATAGGGCGAATAATTAAAACTCTTATGCCAGCAGCAATAGAAATAACTGGCTGTACTACCATTAGTGTGGAAGGCGAATATGTTCTTACAACCGATATAATCGATGCACAAGGAACATGTATCGATATACAAGCAAACAATGTTATCCTAGACTGCCAAGGTCACACAATAGATGGAATTGGAAGTGGGAATGGAATTTACATTTCTCGCGATCATCCCACAGATACAAACATAACCATCAAGAATTGCATAATTACTGATTGGGTGAATGGAATTTACTTTGACAATGCAAACAACAACACTCTCTCCAATATAACAGCTAATTATAATGATGTTTTTGGAATTTATATTAGCACATCAAATAATAACACTCTATCAAATATAACTGCAAACAATAATAATTACGATGGAATTCGCCTTCTAGAAAGTAATTATAATGTCATTACAAATATAACCGCATCAAATAACACCTATGTTGGTATTCGCTTAGCTTGGTCGTCCAATAATATCCTTTCAGATATAATTGCAAATTATAACAAAGAAAGAGGAATAAACCTAGACTTTGGAGGAAATGAAAACAATACCCTAACAAATCTAACTCTTATTTCAAACTATTTTGGTATACTTTTTTATAACAGTACATATAATCGAATAGTAAATGCAACAATAAGCCTAAGCAGTTCTGATGCCATTAGCCTCACCGAAAATAGTAATTATAACAACATTACTGGCTCGGTGATAAGGGATGGTACTTCTGTTTATGGTACTGGTGCTATTGTTGTCGCTAGAAGTTCTTATAATCTGATAGAAGGCAATTATCTTATCAACAATACAATAGGAGTCTTACTGTTTAGTAACGCTACTAATAACTGGGTTAAGAACAATACAATTTTAAACCATACAAGAACAATTCCGTGCGGTTTCTCCCAATCTCCATGCATTGATATACCAGCCTGTGGCATTATAATTTTCAATCTCAGTGCCAACAATATTATAAGCGGAAATCTAATCCAAGGTAACGGAGCTGAAGCAAGCGAAACAAATCCTCTACAAATTGCCGGAGGTATTATGATAGGCGGAGCCACTGTTTTGGGCGGACCTGCAATAGGAATTTATGGCAGTAATGATAATTTATTTTACGATAACAAGCTTATTGGAAATATCCCAGCAGGTGTTGGCATAGATGATAGCTCAGGAAATATATTCTGGAACAACATTTTAAACAACACACTTAATATTAACTTTGCTGGGCCAATCTATGAAAATTACTGGAACACAACTGCACAGCCAGGCCAAAGAATCTATTCTCCTGGATATATGATAGGAGGCAATTACTGGACCAATCCTAACGGAAATGGCTATTCAGATATATGCGAAGATAGCGATAAGGATGGCTTTTGCGATGATCCATACATTTTAAATAACAATAATATCGATTACCTACCTCTAAGCGATGAATATGTTTATGGAGATGTAACTCCACCCACATATTCCAACTATGGTCATAATAGTACCATAGCAGGCCAACCAGTTACATTCTATATATTATTTAACGATAATATTGCCCTCCATCCAAATGGTCAATGGATATTTTCCACAAATAATAGTGGTGTATGGATTAATGATACACCAATTAATTTTACCACAACCCCTTCCTGGGCAAATGTAACCAAAATACTAAACTCAACACCAGGAATAGTAATAGGCTATAGATGGTATGCAAAAGATAATTCAGGAAATATAAACAATACACCCATATTTACTTTAACAACCACACCTCCACCCGACACAACTCCACCTACATATTCAAACAATTCCACCAATTCTACCTTAGCCGGAGCAGCCATTTCACATATATTATACTGGCAAGATAACATTGGCCTATCAGGCTATATATTTAGCTTTGATAATTGCACAGGAAACTTTGTAAATGATAGCTGGGTTTCATGGACAGGAAATCCATTAACTGCATGGTCAAACGTAACAAAGATAGTAAATTCCACAGTCGGCTGCACCATAAGATGGAAAGTATATGCAAACGATACTAGCAATAACTGGAATTCATCCTTAATATATAGTTATATAACAACCAGCCCAGAAGCTCCGCCTGCAGGTCCTGGCCCAGGTGGTGGTGCGGGACCTGGAATCGCCCCTCCACCATCGATATCTGTAACAACCGAAACAGGACGTGCAGTCATTTCACTAAGCAATCTGCCAGCCGGACAGACATTTAACATTTCAACCACCGAACCCACACTGCCAATAGCTCAAATCAACTTCACTACAAAAAATGCAATTTCAAGTGCACAAATTAATATTTCAGTAATTTCACTACCAGCTTCACTTCCAGATCTACCAAACACATATAAATATCTATTAATAACCATTAGCAACATTACCAGTGATAATATAGAAAATATACGAATTGCTTTTATGGTTGAGAAAACATGGTTAATTACCAATAATATAGATCCAGAAACAGTAGCGGCATATAGATATGTAGGAACATGGACTAAACTGCCAACAACAAAAGTCAGCGAGGATTCTGAGCATATTTATTATATCTCTGAAACACCTGGCTTCTCGTATTTTGCCATAGCTGGCGAAACAATTAGTTGTCGGTGCAGTGACTGGGAGGATGCGGGATGCGGTATATCACCATGTTTAGCTAACGAAATGAAGCAAACTAGAGCCTGTACGCCAGCAGGTTGTGATATTGAATCTCGCTGCATCTCACATCCATCTTGTGCACCAGCACCGACTGTAATAAGAGTATACTGGATTGTTATATTGGTTACAGTAGCAATAGTTATTGTAATTTTGGCTATTATAGCAAAACAGAAAAAGAAATGATGCGCCAGTCGGGATTTGAACCCGAGTTTGCGGAACAATTTCTCCGCCGCTCTGTCTAGAAGCTGGCAGGGCGACGTCTTAGACCATGCCAGATCGCATTGACTGGACCACTGGCGCACTAAATACAATTAATTATAATTTTTTTTTAAAAATTTAACCAAATAGCACACCAAAGCCCTCTGTTGCTCTACTTTCCTCTTCTTTTATTTTCTTTATAACCTCCTCCTTTTCTCTATCTTTTATTTCTTTTGCCAGATCTTTTGTTAGCTCAAGTGCTTTTGCACATTGACTTTCTAGTCCAGATATATAGCAGTACCAGCCTTCTTTTGCCATGATTTTTCCTTCGCGAAATGTTATGCTAGCTAACGAAACCAAAGGATCCCTCAGCAAAATTTCTCTTACTTTTCCATAATTTTTCGTTTCTATCCAAAGTACAATTTCCATTTTAATCAAGCCCCGGGCGAGATTTGAACTCGCGACCTACTGCTTACGAGGTTCGACGCAATTCAGCCGCTCTACCAACTGAGCTACCGGGGCATATCAATAATAGTAAAAATTTCCATATTTATTAGTATGCCCAAAAAAGTTAAGATGTATGAAGCTATGCTTTGGACAAAGGAACGCGGAGGAGTGCGGTGTGAGCTTTGTGCTCGTCGCTGTCTTATACAAAAGGATAAGCGTGGCTTTTGCAATGTAAGAATAAATAAAGATAATAAATTGTATACAATTGCGTATGGTAAGTTGTGTGCTGTTAATGTTGATCCTGTAGAAAAAAAGCCACTATTTCATTTTTATCCTGGCTCAAAAGCGCTATCAATTGCAACTCTTGGTTGCAATTTTAAATGTCAATTTTGCGATAATTGGCAGCTAAGTCAAATAGTTGATCAGGAAACAAAGGAGCTTAAGGGCGATGAATATACTCCAGAGGAAATTGTTAAGTTGGCAGAGGATAATGACTGTCAGGCAATTAGTTATACCTATACAGAACCTACAATATTCTTTGAGTTTGCATATAAAACAGCAAAGTTAGCACATCGGGCAGGAATAAAAAACACATTTGTAACAAATGGCTATATGACCAAGGAAGCTGTGAAAAAAATTGCAAAATATTTGGATGCAGCTACTGTTGATTTTAAGGCATCGGGTGATAGCGAATTTTATAAGAAATTCATGTCAGTTCCAAAAGTTGAACCAATATATAATGCTTTGCTTCAAATGAAAAAACAGAGAATTCATATAGAGATAACCAATCTGATAATTCCCCAATTGGGCGATAATATAGATAAGTGTCGAGCACTTGCGCAATGGATTTCCTCAGAACTTGGACCCGAAATACCTTTCCACATTCTTCAATTCTTTCCAGAACATCAAATGCAGCAACTGCCGCTCACACCGGTTTCCACGCTTGAAAAATGTTTGGATGAAGCAAAAAAGACAGGACTAAGATACGTTTATATAGGAAATGTTTTTGGCCATCCTGCTGAAAATACCTATTGCTATAACTGCGGTGAGCTGCTAATTGTACGTGAAGGATTTGAAACTAAAAAAATAAATTTGGTTAAGGACCGCTGTCCAAACTGTGGTGCAAGAATAAATATAGTAATTTGAAATATAATTATTGTGAGAATCAAGGCATTTGTTATAACTTTATTTACAGTTGTACTTTTTTTCTCTAGCGCTGTCTTTGCGCAAATTAGATACTGCGGAATAAATGTTAATGTTGATGAAAAGGGTAAGAGTGTAGTAGAAATTATCTTAATGGTTAAAGGTATAAACAATTTTACTTTGAACATTTTTGGTCACATAAGCAATCTGAGTGCAACAAGCGATAATGGTGATATTTATTGCACAACGAAAAGCAATTATATTAGCTCCATTTCTTGTAATGTAACAGAGGAAAGCAAAAATAGATTGACTTTTGAAACAAACGATTTTATAAAAAAGAAAGAATTTTTTTCTCTGTCTGCTAGATTATTTTTTGATATAGCAGTATCGCATCTGATTTTTTCTGTTCAATTACCAGAAAGTGCAAATATAGTGAAAATATTTCCTGAGCCATCCTTTTCTAGCAGTTCCTTTATTGTTTGGTCAGATCTTGATATGGCACCAGAGCAAGAGATAAGGTTTGAGACAGATTATAAGATTGAGCTAATACCAGCACCATCTGTAATTCCGTGGCAGCATATAGGTATTACAGCAGTGATTATATTCGGCATTTCATCAGGAGCGATTCTATCTATTTTGCAAAGGATAAAACGGCCGAAAGAAATAATTCTTTCTGTTTTGGACGATTATGAGAAAAAGGTAATAAATGCAATCGTGGCAGCTGGTGGAGAGATAAATCAAAAGCGAATCGTTCAGGAGACCAATTTGTCAAAAGCAAAGGTAAGCCGAATTGTAAAGGATTTGGTTAATCGTGGTATTATAGAGGTTCAGAGGTTAGGACGAACGAACAAAATAAAGCTTGTGAAGAAAAAGTTTGAATTTTGATTTATTTTTGGAAAAAAAGCCAAAATTTTCCCTAGAAACAAATTAAATATAGAATTTGGCTTCTAGAAACAAATTAATACTATATTGTTCGCTTGGTATAGATGTGTG
>Ga0105158_1000139_pt1 | contig 32665 bp, 33 predicted proteins | sample LHCtaG_FD_81567 | JGI IMG/M metagenome (GOLD analysis project Ga0105158, IMG submission 81567) | Hot spring microbial communities from Little Hot Creek, USA to study Microbial Dark Matter (Phase II) - LHC4sed_matched | ecosystem: Environmental > Aquatic > Thermal springs > Hot (42-90C) >...
GAAAAGGCCATAGCTCCTTTGCCCGACCCTCCTGAAGCTTTAAAACCAAGACCCCCAGTGGTGACCATCATGGGACATGTGGACCATGGAAAGACTACGCTTCTTGACGCCATAAGGCATACTAATGTGGCGGAAAAGGAAATAGGGGGCATAACGCAGAAGATCGGGGCCTATCAAGTTGAGATACCTAAAAAGGGTACGATCACCTTTATCGATACACCAGGGCATGAGGCCTTTACCGCCATGCGAGCTCGAGGGGCTCAGGTCACGGATATCGTGATCTTGGTGGTAGCAGCAGACGACGGGGTTATGCCTCAGACCGTTGAGGCCATAAATCACGCCAGGGCAGCTTCGGTACCAATCATTGTGGCCATAAACAAAGTGGACAAAAAAGAAGCCAATCCCGAGAGGGTAAAGCGTCAGCTTGCTGAACATGGCCTTATTCCGGAAGAGTGGGGAGGAGACACCATCTTTGTGGAAGTTTCAGCCTTAAAAAAACAGGGGATAGAAGACCTTCTGGAGATGATCCTCCTTCAAGCCGAGATGATGGAGCTTCAAGCTAATCCCTCTAAGCCCGGAAGAGGAGTGGTGATTGAGACACGCCTTGACAGGGGAAAGGGACCTGTGGGCACTGTCATAGTGAAAGAGGGCAGACTCAGGGAGGGGGATTATTTTGTGGCAGGCTTAACTTACGGTCGTATAAGGGCAATGGAGGACGATAGGGGAAGGAAGCTTAAAGAGGCCCTACCCTCCACCCCGGTTGAGGTTATAGGGTTTGAGGATCTTCCTCAAGCAGGTGATGATTTCGTGGTGGTAAAGGATGAGGAGACCGCCAAGGCCATAGCCGAACTGAGACAAAAGCGCTTAACAAGGCTTAAAGGAAAAGGAACGCCCGTTATAAGTCTCGAAGAGCTCTTTCAAAAAATTCAAGAGGGAGAGACGAAGGAATTGAGGATAGTCCTTAAAGCCGATACCTTTGGTAGTTTACAAGCGATTAAAGGAGCTTTGGAAAAGCTTTCAAGTGAAGAAGTAAAGGTCAAGGTCATTCATGATGGAGTGGGTGGGATCTCGGAAAGCGATGTGAATCTGGCTTACGCCTCAAAGGCTATAATCATTGGTTTTAATGCTCAACCGATTGGGAAAGCCAAAGAGACGATAGCCGAGAAAGGGGTTGAGGTTAGGACTTACAAGATCATTTATGAACTACTCGAAGACATCCAAAAGGCTTTGAAAGGGATGCTTGAGCCCAAGAGGCAGGAGATAACGTTGGGGCGCGCCGAAGTCAAGGCCGTTTTCAACATACCTAAAGTGGGGCCTGTGGCCGGTTGTTATGTGATTGAGGGGAAGGTCACAAGGAGTGGTTTGGCCCGTATATGGAGAGGCAAAGATCTACTTTACGAGGGCAAAATAGGGAGCCTTAAGCGATTTAAAGAGGATGTTAGAGAAGTCCAACAGGGATATGAGTGTGGGCTTTCGGTGGAGGGGTTTAAGGATTGGAAAGAGGGTGACATTATTGAGGTTTATACCTTTGAAGAAGTGCCTGTTGGTTAAAGATGGTGGTAGGGGTCTGCCATCTGGACGTGCTTATTGAAGGGGTTGGATCCCTTAAGGGGAAAAGACAAGTTATGAAAAGCTTAATAGAAAGGGTAAAACAGAGGTTTAACGTTTCCATATCCGAAGTGGGAGATCATGATATATGGCAAAGGGCCCAGATAGGGATTTCGGTGGTGGGCTCGGATCAAGAGGCATTGGATTCGGTTTTGTCGAAGTTATTATCCTTTATAGAGGAAACAAACTTAGTTCAAATATTGAAGAGTAACGTGGAGTTTGTGCATTTTAACTTAGATTTTTGGTGAAAAGATGAGTTCGAGAAGGGCTTTAAGGTTAGGCGATCTTATAAGAGAAGAAGTTTCGAAGATCATCCTTTATGAGGCGAAGGATCCGAGGCTCGGTTTGATTACGGTAACGCGGGTTAAACTATCGGATGATCTGAAGAAGGCCAAAATATATTGGACTGTCTGGGGCGATGAGAGGTCAAAGGAGGAATGCTCACAGGGGCTTAAAAGCGCCAAGGGTTTCATCAAAAGGGAATTGGGCAAAAGGGTCAGGGTGAAGGTTATACCCGATATAGATTTTGCCTTTGACGAAGGGTTCGAATATGAACAAAGAATATCCAGCTTGATCAAGAAGATAAAGGAAGAGGAAGGGAATGAGGGAAGCGGTTGACGGGATTTTGTTAATTAACAAACCTGAAGGTTTGGTTTCATTCCATGTGGTGAGGAAGTTAAAGCCCTTCCTCAAGGGCACGAAAGTGGGGTATTTGGGCATTTTGGACCCTATGGCCAAAGGCGTTTTGCCGATACTTTTGGGCAAAGCCACAAGGCTTGCTCCTCTTCTGGAAGAGGGGGAGAAGGTTTATGAGGGGATTATAAAGCTCGGCATAACGACGGATACCCAGGATCGGGATGGGAAGCCTATCAAAGTGGTGGAGGATCTCTCCGCATTTGATCTTTCTCCCTTAAAGATCCAAGAGGTATTTAAGCGATTCGAAGGCAAAATCAAACAAGTTCCTCCCATGTTTTCGGCAAAAAAGTACAAAGGGGTGCCTCTTTATAAATACGCTCGTAAAGGGGTAGAGGTGCCGCGGGAATTCAAAGAGGTCGAAATTTACGAAATAAAGCCCACCAAGGTGGAGCTTCCCTTTGTGGAGTTCTTCCTTAGGTGTTCTAAGGGAACTTATGTTAGGACATTGGCTCATGATATAGGGGAAGCCTTAGGATGTGGGGGACATCTTTATAGTTTGACAAGGCTACGTAACGGCCCCTTTGGTATTGAGGATGCGAAGGATTTAGAGGAAGTCTTAAGGCTTGCCGAAGAAGGCAGACTTTTGGAACTCATTTGGGATCTTAACAAGGCCCTTGGTTATTTAAATGCTTTAGAACTTGAGGGGCAGAACTTGTATCGGATATTACACGGTGGGTTTGTTTTCCTTGAGGATAAGGAGCTTAAGGAAGGCCTGGTGAGGGTCATGGACGGAGAAGGTAAACTGGTAGCCATTGGGTTGGTTAACCGAGTTGGAAAGGAGTGGATGATAAGACCTCTCAAGGTATTGGGGGGTAGAGCATAAATTCAGGAGGTGTCAAATGGCTCTTGAGCGTGAGAGGAAAAAGGAGATAATAGAAAACTTCAAGATCCACGAAAAGGACACGGGTTCGTGTGAGGTTCAAGTGGCCATCCTCACGGAGAGGATAAATTCTCTGAATGAGCACTTAAAGGTTCATAAAAAGGATTATCACTCCAGGTTAGGGTTAATAAAGTTGGTTAACCGAAGGAGGAAGTTGTTAAATTATCTTAAAGAAGAGGATCCCGAGAGGTATAAGCGATTAATAGAACAGCTTAAGCTCAGGAAGTAAAGGAGGAATTTAGGGTATGCCGAGGGCTCATATCCAATGGGCAGGCAGAGATTTAGTGATTGAGACCGAAGAGGTAGCCCGTCAGGCCGATGGAGCGGTATTGGTCAAGTACGGGGAGACGGTGGTTTTGGTTACAGCCGTTTCCTCCAAGGAACTTAAGCCTGGAGTCGACTTTTTACCGCTTTTGGTGAATTACCTTGAGATGACCTTTGCGGCGGGTAGAATTCCAGGTGGATTTTTCAAAAGGGAAGGTAGACCGACGGATCCCGAGATCCTTTATTCCCGGCTCGTCGATCGAAGTATAAGGCCGCTTTTCCCCAAGGGTTACAACTATGATACCCAAGTTATAGCCACGGTCCTTTCGGTCGATCAGGAAAACGATCCGAGCTTTTTGAGCATCATAGGGGCGTCAGCAGCCCTTGACCTTTCGGACATACCTTTTGGAGGACCCGTAGTAGGGGTAAAGGTCGGTCTCATAGAGGGACAGTTCGTGATAAACCCCACAGCAAGTGAACTGGAAAAAAGTTTGTTGGATTTGACGGTAGCGGCAAACCGCGAGGGAATTGTTATGGTTGAAGGAGGGGGCAGATTCGTTCCGGAAGAGGTCCTTCTTGAGGCCATTTTTAAAGGGTATGAAGCTTCAAAACCCGTTATTGAGTTTTTAGAAGAATTAAAAGAGACATGGGGTAAGCCCAAAAGAAGTTACACGGTCTTTGAGGTACCTGAGGATTTAAAGATTTCGGTCTTTGAGTGGGGTATTCCGAAGTTAAAAGAAGCATTGCAGATTACCTCTAAAATCGAACGTAGAGAACGCGTAAGTGAAATTTTAAAAGAAGCATATGGGGTTTTTGGGGCAACAGATCCGCTGAAACAGGTCCAGATCAAGAGTGCCTTTGAGGAGGCCGAGCGTTACTTGATAAGGTCCTCGGTCCTGGAAGAAGGTAAGAGGATTGACGGACGGGCTTTAAATGAAATAAGGCCCATAAGTTGTGAGGTGGGCTACCTGCCTCGGACTCATGGTTCAGCGGTTTTCCGTCGAGGGGAGACCCAGGTTTTGGTCACCACAACCTTTGGGACCGCTGAGGATCAGCAGAAGATAGAGACCTTATTAGAAGGCGAGATATATAAACGTTTTATGGTTCACTATTACTTCCCCCCCTTCTGTGTGGGGGAGATAGCTCCCTTAAGGGCCCCCAGCCGAAGGGAGATAGGGCATGGGGCTTTAGCGGAAAGGGCCCTTGAGCCCGTGATCCCTCCTAAGGAGGAATTCCCTTACACCATAAGGGTGGTCTCTCAAGTTTTGGAGTCTAATGGTTCTTCCTCCATGGCCACGGTGTGCGGGGGTTCGCTTTCTTTGATGGATGCAGGGGTACCGGTTCGAGCTGCGGTAGCGGGGATCGCCATGGGGTTGATGATTGAGGGAGATAAGGTGGCTATCTTAACGGACATAATGGGCGAAGAGGATCATCATGGGGATATGGATTTCAAAGTGGCCGGTACTCGAGAAGGGGTTACTTCCTTCCAGATGGACGTTAAGGTTCCTGGACTCACCAAGGAGATACTTAAACAAGCCCTTGAACAAGCCCGAGAGGCGAGGCTTCATGTGCTTGACGTTATGAATAAAACGCTTGACCAACCCAGGAAGGAACTCTCAAAGTACGCTCCTAAAATCGTCACCATCCAGGTTAATCCCGATAAAATCCGCAATGTGATAGGTCCTTTGGGCAAGCATATTCGTTCCATAATCGAAAAGACGGGCGTCAAGATCGACATTGAAGAAAATGGTCTTGTGAGGATAGCTTCTCCCAACCCTGATGCGATTCAAGAAGCGATAAAGATGGTACGGGAATACAGCGCAGAAGCCAAGATAGGTGAGGTGTATGTAGGTACGGTGAAAAGGATAGCTGATTTTGGGGCTTTCATTGAGATAATGCCAGGGGTAATAGGGCTTTGTCATATCTCGCAGCTTGATACCAAACGGGTGAAAAGTGTGAGCGACGTGGTGAAGGTGGGGCAACAGGTGAAGGTAAAGGTCATAGAGATCGACGAATACGGAAGGCTCAGGCTTTCGAGGAAGGCGGTTATGGAGGAGGAGAAGAAAAAAGCCCCACAAACTTCCCAGAGGTCTTAACGGCCTTGAAAAAAACAGTGCTCGAAAACGGAATTTCCGTTCTAAGTGAGCGACTTCCTCATTTCAATTCGGTCTCCCTGGGCATATGGTTCAAAGTCGGATCGCGCGACGAAGGGGAGGGGGAGAAGGGGATATGTCATTTCATCGAACATACGGTTTTTAAGGGCACGAAAAACAGGACGGCTTCCCAGATAGTGAAGGAAATCGAAGCAGTGGGAGGTACCATAAACGCCTTTACCACCAAGGAATATGTTTGCTTTCACGCAAGGGTTCTCGGGAAGGATTTGCGATTGGCCCTTGGTGTGTTAAGCGATTTGGTGAGGGATCCTCTGTTCGATCCGGAAGAATTGGAGAAAGAAAAGGGTGTTGTCATACAAGAAATCAAAATGACCGAGGACACGCCCGAGGAACACGTTCACGAGCTTTTTTTCAAGACCTTCTGGAAGGATCACCCCCTTGGCTTCCCCATAGCTGGAGAAGAAAGCACCGTAAAGGCCTTCACCTCAGAACAGGTGTTGGAGTTCTACAAAAGGCATTTTGGTCCCGAACGCATGATCGTCGCAGCGGCAGGAAGCGTTGAGCATGGAGAGCTTTTGGAAACAGTACTTAAGGAACTTGGTTCCCTTCAAGGCCAAAATGGGAATTTTTCAAGGCATTCCCCTAAGGAAGTCCAGAGTGGGGTTAAGTCCTTTAAGAAGGACTTGGAGCAGGTCCACGTGTGTTTAGGGGTAGAAGGGGTTTCTCAAACGCATCCCCTTCGTTTTCCTCTCATCGTTCTCAATACCATTATGGGCGGTAATATGAGCTCAAGGCTCTTTCAAGAGTTGAGGGAGAAGCGGGGGTTAAGTTACGCGGTTTATTCCTTTTTGCATAGTTTTACCGATTCAGGGGTCTTTGGCCTTTATGTGGAGACTACCCCCCAAGAGCTACCCCAAGTGCTTGAGGTTATAAAAGGGCAATGGAAAAGCCTTTCCAAAGGAGAGATAAAAGAAGAGGAAGTCCAGCTTGCCAAGGAATACATCAAAGGTGGTTTGCTTATAAGTCTTGAATCGCCCGAAGGGTGGATGAACCGCATTGCTAAGAATGAGATATATCACGGACAGGAGATTAAGGTGGAGGAGACCCTAAGAGCTATTGAGAGCGTTGATATTAAAATCCTTAAAGAAGTTGGTGAGGCCTTTTTGGGCAAGGAACCGTGTGTGGTGTTTCTGGGGGAAGTAGAGGAGAATTGCTCGAGATTGTGGTGAAAAAGCTCTCACCTCGGGCGAGGCTTCCTCAGTATATGAGCGAAGGGGCCTCGGGATTGGATTTGTTTGCACTTTTGGAAGAACCCTTGGTAATAGAACCGGGTAAATGGGCTTTAATCCCCACGGGGCTTGCCCTTTGGATACCTCAAGGGTATGAAGGGCAGATTAGACCTCGAAGCGGTTTGGCTTTAAGTCATGGAATTACCGTTTTGAATGCCCCTGGAACCGTCGATTCCGATTACCGGGGGGAGATTAAGGTGATTCTTATAAATCTCGGCGAAAAGCCCTTTACAATTCGCGATGGGGATAGAATAGCCCAATTGGTTATACAGCCTGTAACGAGAGTGAGGTTAAGATTAAGCGAGGAACTACCTCCTTCTCTAAGGCAGGAGGGAGGATTTGGACATACGGGGGTTTAAAGATGAGGATAGGCGTTTTTTCTGATACTCATGATAATTTGACTATGATAGAAAAGGCCCTCCGGGTTTTTGAAAAAGAGGCCATAGACGCAGCTCTTCACTTGGGAGATTTCGTAGCTCCTTTCGCCTTACGAAGGATCCTTGGGGGATTAAAAGTCCCCCTATATGGGGTTTTCGGTAATAACGATGGTGAAAGGATACTGCTGAAAGGGATAATGGGCGATCGGCTAAGGGATGGTCCTTTTGTGGTTCAATTTGGGAATTACAAGGTCCTTCTTTTGCACGAATTGGATGAGGCTTTTAAAGAGGTTCTTTCTTCAAGCACCTTAAGAGCGGTGTTTTTCGGCCATACCCATCAAGTCTTTTTGGAAAAACGAAACGGAGTCCTTTTCTTCAATCCAGGGGAATGTTGCGGATATCTTACGGGTAAAGGAACAGTAGGTATATGTGATCTGGAGAAACTTGAGGCTTTTGTGATTGAGTTATGAGAAACGAAGACCTGGTGGATCTTTATCTTAATCACTTAAGGGTTGAAAAGGGGCTTTCGCAAAATACCATTGAGGCTTATTCTCGGGATCTCCGAACCTTTTTGGAGTTTTGGTCCGATAAACCTTTACAGGAATTTCAGCGAAACAAAGTAGCCAAATACCTTTCCTTTCTCGGGGAAAGGGGGCTTTCGGCTCGGAGCGTTCATCGGGCTTTGGTGGCCTTAAGGGGGTTTTTTCGTTTTTTGCTTCTTGAAGGTCATTCAGAAGAAGACCCCCTGGAGGACGTTTCGTTTCCCTTTTTTCCTAAAAAGTTACCAAATCCTTTGACCTTTGAGCAAACTAAAGAGCTTTTGGAAAAGCCTGATTCATCAACTCCTATAGGTCTGAGGGATTCAGCGCTTTTGGAGTTGATGTACGGCACTGGTATTCGGGTTTCGGAGGCAAGTGAACTCCAACTTGAGGCTCTTCAATTGGAATTAGGATTCGTTCTGATAAGGGGTAAGGGAGATAAAGAGAGAATTGTTCCCTTAGGAGAGATAGCAAAGGAAAAACTCCTGAGATACCTTTCCGAAGGGCGCCCCAAACTCTTAAAGGATCGGGCTTCTCCTTACGTGTTTTTAAATCCTCAAGGGAGGAAATTAAGCCGTCAAGGCATTTGGAAGATCATAAAGAGGTACGCTCTTTTATGTGGCATAAGGGATATTAGCCCTCATACCTTGCGTCATACCTTCGCCACCCATATGCTTCAAGGAGGAGCCGATTTGAGGGCGGTTCAGATCCTTTTGGGACATGCGGATATTTCCACAACTCAAGTCTACACCAGTGTTACAATAGAATATCTAAAGGAGATTCATAGGCGTTTTCATCCAAGGCCTTAAGAGGAGGTTTTGATGGCTTTGACTTATAAGGACGCGGGTGTCGACATAGATAAGGCTGAGGAGTTTGTGAGATTAATAGGAGAAAAAACCAGACCCCATCTTAAAGAATGGGTCTTAAAAGGGATAGGAGGATTTTCCTCAGTGGTGAGCATTCCTTCGACTTTTAAGGATCCACTTATCGTTAGCTCGTGTGATGGGGTAGGGAGTAAACTGAAGATAGCTCAAATGCTTAAGAAGTTCGATACTGTAGGGATTGATCTCGTTGCCATGTGCGTGAATGACCTTTTGCCCGTTGGGGCCTCTCCGCTTTTTTTCCTGGATTACCTCGGTACAGGGAAACTTGACCTACAAAGGGACCTAAAGCTCATAGAGGGGATAATTCGCGGATGCGAAGAGGCCCAATGCGCGCTTGTAGGGGGTGAAACGGCCGAACTTCCGGGTCTTTATCAGGAGGAGGACTTTGAACTTGTGGGGTTTGCTGTGGGGGTAGTGGAGAGGGAAAGGCTCATCGATGGTTCGGCCATAAGAGAAGGCGATGTCCTTTTGGGCTTAAGCTCTTCGGGGCTTCATTCAAACGGGTATTCCTTGGTGAGGAAGCTGATAGAGCTTCATAAGTTGAGTTTGGGATCTTATTTTGAAGAGTTGGGAACAAGCCTTGGAGAGGAATTACTTAAACCTACAAAAATTTACGTTAAGACCGTCTTAAACCTTTTGGACCGTTACCCTATAAAGGGCATGGCTCATATAACCGGAGGAGGGCTTCCTGGTAATATCCCGAGAATATTGCCTCAAGGCCTGGGCGTTAAGATAAGATCAGGTTGGCCTATTCCTCCGATTTTTCAATTCCTCCAGAGACTTGGGGTAAGACCCGAAGAGATGTGGCGAGTTTTCAATATGGGGATCGGATTTGTGTTGGTAGTGGATAAAGAGGTGGTTTCTTCGATAATAGAAGAAGTTGACCGATTAGGGGAAAAGGCCTTTTTAATCGGCGAGGTCATAAAGGGAAAGGGGGTCATAATTGAGTGAGAAGGTGCTAATTAGCGCCTGTTTATTAGGCGTTAAGTGCCGATATGACGGCAATACCCGAGGTCCTATCCCTTTACCCGAATCCTTATGCCCAATCCCCGTATGTCCCGAACAATTAGGTGGTCTTCCTACCCCAAGGCCCAAGGCCTACTTTGAAGGAGGGGATGGCAGAGAAGTGTTAAAAGGCCGGGCCAGGGTGATAAACCTTAAAGGTGAGGATGTGACCAAAGCCTTCATCAAAGGGGCTAAGGAGGTTCTTGGGCTTTGTAAGCTTTTAGGTCTTAAAAAGGCCATCCTTAAAGACAAAAGCCCTTCCTGTGGGGTAAAAAGGGTTTGGATCGGCAAAGAGCTCAGCTTTGGAATGGGGGTTCTTTCGGCCCTTTTAACAGAAGAAGGGATAGAGGTGATAAGTTCCGAGGAGTTTTTAAAATGAGACTTGCCTTAATAAGGTTGAGTTCCCTGGGTGACCTGGTACTGGTGCTTCCTGCTTTTTGGGCTTTAAGAAAAGCCTTAGCCGAAGCTCATGTAGCCTGGCTTGTCCGGGAGGATTTAAAAGAAGTCCTTGAAGGTACGCCAGGGCTTGATGAAATAATACCTGTACGCTTGCCATCCTTCACCGATAGATATGCTTCACTTCCAAAATTCCTTAAGGGTGTTACTCTCTGGTTGAAGGCCATAAGGGAAATAGGCCTTTCTTACTTTAGAAAGTTTGATCTCGTCATTGATTTCCAAGGGCTTTTTAAAAGTGCCTTTTTCGCCTTTTTTCTGGGGAAGGAGCGTTATGGCTTTCGAAACGGGCGCGAGTTGAGTTTTTTATTTTTAAACAGGCCCATATTCATAAGGGATAAGACCCGACATGCGGTGGATAATTACCTTCAAATAGCGGCCCATTTCGGAGGAACCCCAACAGCGGAATTTCCCCTTTTTATCCCTGAAGAGGCGCGGTCCTTTTGTATGGCCTTTTTTAGGGAGAACGGCGTAAAAGAAAAGGACTTTTTGGTCTTCCTTTCCCCCACGGCTAGATGGGAGACCAAACTTTGGTCACAAGAGGGGTTTGCGGAAGTGGGGGACAGGATAATAGAAGGTTTTGGGGCCAAAATAATCCTTTCAGGTCTTCCTAAAGAACTTGATTACCTTAAGGGAATAAAGGAGCGGATGAGATACAAGGACCGTGTTCTTTTGCCACCCCCTACCTCCATGAAACAGTTTTTTGCCTTACTTGAGGCCTCTTGGGTTTTTGTGGGGGTTGACAGCGGAGCTATGCATGTGGCAAGGGCTTTAGGGAAACCCGTTATTGCGGTTTTTGGTCCCTCGGATCCTAGGTGGATAGGTCCTTATGGCCAAAAAAGGGGAGTTGTAAGGGCAGAGGTAAAGTGTTCGCCTTGTAACAAGAAAAGGTGCAATGACTTACGCTGTATGAGAGAGATTACGCCTCAAATGGTTCTTAAGGAATTTGAACGTTTACTTTCAGAAAAGAATGCCTGACCAATTGGGTTGCCCATCCCCCTCCTTGGGAAAGGTCAATGCCCACGGTCCTCCCTTTTGAATGGTGGTAATGTAAAGGCTTCGTGGTGGCCTCATATCACTTGAAAATACCAAATGTCTCCCATTGGGCGCCCAAGAGGGGTTCTGATGGTTACCCCTATAAGGGGTAAGAAGCCTTAGATCTGACCCATCTGGCCTTATTATAAAAATCTTAAATTCCCCCTCCCATCTCCCCGAAAAGGCGATCCAATCTCCTTGAGGAGACCAAGAAGGGTCGGCGTTATAACTGCCAAACTGAGTTAAAGGCTTACTCTTCCGGCTCTCCAGGTCCATTATGTAAAGCTGTGGGGTCCCCGTTCGGTCAGATACGTAAACCAATCTTTTTCCATCAGGCGAAAAGGAAGGCGAAGTCTCGGTATAATGGGTTTCAGTGAGAGGGGTCAAGGAACCGTCATTTAAATCAAGCAAGAAAAGGTCAAGTGATCCCTTTGTGCCTCTTAAGGATAAAACCACCTTTTTCCCATCCGGAGACCAAGAAGCGGCTGAATTAGGACCCGGTCTGGAGGAGACCAAATTTAATCTTCCCGTTTCCAATTCGAGCATATAAAGATCGGGGTTCATCCTTTTAAAATTGGTTAATAAAAGCCTTTTTCCATCGGGTGAAAACCGCGGTGACATGCAAAGCGTTTGTCTTAAAAGGGGTATTTCCCCTGAGCCTTCAGGATAAATCATCCAGAGTTCCCGGTAAGGGTGTATGTGCCTTATAAAGGCGATATGGGAACAAAAAATGCCGGGCCTTCCGGTCAGGGTTTCAAGGATTTCGTCAACCAATTTGTAACATATAAGGTTCACCCCTTCTTGGGAAGACCGATAAGTCTTCGCCTTAATGAGGCTCTCTCCTAACGGGTCAAATAGAAAGGAACTTAAGAGTACTTCTTTCCCCGAAGCCTCCACCTTGACCGAAAGCGCAAGTTCCACTTCCTTCCGTTTCAAAGAGGCATAATCGATGTTTTGTGGTGTAACATTCCCGTTTGAAGGTAAGTCCACCAGTTCAAAAAGATGCGATATCTCCAGGCATCTCTTTAAGACCCGCTCGATCCTCTCTGAAGGTCCCTTATCCTTGGGGTAAATGAAAAAGGCCAAACGATAAAGTCTTTGTGTAGGCGAATCGATCTCAATGTAAGTGATGCTTTTTCCCGCCTTAAGGAAAAAAAGGATCAAAAAAAACACCAAATAAAGCTTAGGGCTTAAAGACAAGACCCACCTCCAAAGTTTTCTTTTCAGGTGGTGGAGGGTAAGGTTCGGCTCTTTTAACCGCTTGAAGGGCTGAATTGTCAAATATCCGATTGCCGGAACCCTGTTCAATTTGAGCTAACAACACCCTGCCTTCAGGATCAATCTTAACCTTTATAACGGTTTTGAGGCCTTCTGGATTGAAACCCTCCGGAATTACCCAAAAACGCCTAACGTGTTGCTGAAGTTGATGAAAATAAATATCTAAACTCACCTTTTCTCCGGGGGTTTCGTTTGACGTTAGCTCTTCTTGGAATTTTTCTTCGATCCTTTTAATGGTCTCTTGGCGTTTCTTCTCGAGCTGTTCGGATAAGGCCTCCGCTTTTTTCACCCTTTCCTCCATCTGCTTTATCTTTTCGCGGTATAATTTTTCCAAATCCATTTTAGTTTCGGTCTTCAGTGCTTTTTCTACCTTTTCCTTGGCTTCGGTTTTTGGCTTTAGGGTTTTTGTTTCCGTTTCTTTTTGAACTTTTACGAGTGTTTCACTTTTGGGTTCCTTGGGCTTTTCCTCCCTTGGTTCGGGTTTAAGCGTTTCGCTTGGCGTTGGCAAAGGGGGAGACGGAAGGGGTTGTTTTTCTATGAGGCTTATGGAAACCGTTTCTCTTAGCGAGAGGGCTTTGTGAAAGGGTTTTAGGACTAAAAATAGTCCCAAATGAAGAAAAGCCGAAAGGATTAAGGCGATCTTTAATGTATTCAATTTGTTTCTTCTTTCCATCTCTCATTGAGAAAAATTTCTGTCAAACGCCGCGCCAAGGGTGTTAAGGTTCTTCCTTTTCTTGTAACAAGATAAAAGGTCCTTCCAATGGGGTCAAGCTCTCTTATCTTCACCTCTCCAAATTCCCTTCCCAGTTCCTCCTTTACCGCTATATTGGAGATGAGTCCGATTCCTAATCCGGCCCGAACTGCTTCTTTTACCGCGGTGGTGGAACCTAAAAGGAGTTTTATCTTAAGGTTACCAAAATTAAGGCCACACCTTTTCAATTTCTCCTCAAAGGCCTTACGTGTACCTGAGCCAAGTTCTCTAAAAATTAGGTGTTCTTTTGAAAGTTCCTCAAAACTTATGGTCCTTTCAAAAAGGGGATGCCCTCGATGCACTATTAGGATTACCCTATCCCTAAAAAAGGGCTGAAAGACTAACTTTTCGCTTTCCCTTTTCATTCCCACTAAGCCCACTTCCACCTCATTACGCTCCACTGCACTTATCACCCGGTGTGAATCATAGATTTGTACCTTAATTTTGGCTTCCGGAGCTTCCGCCAAAAACTTTGGTAATACTTGGGGTATGAGATATTCTCCTGGAAGGGTACTCGCATAGATCTCAAGTTCTCCGGAGAGATTTTCGCCTTCAATGGCCTTTTTGGCCTTTTCCTTTAAAAGTAAGATCTGACGAGCATATTGATAAAAAAGTTCTCCTTCCGGAGTAAGGACAACTCTTTTACCGAGCCTATCGAAAAGCCTTTTGCCTAGGCTTTTTTCCAGCGTCTGTATATGAGCGCTTACCGTAGGTTGGGTCAAAAACAAAGCCTCAGCTGCAAGACTGAAACTTCCAAGTTCAGCTACCTTACAAAAACATTCGAGTTGCCGGAATTCCATCTTTAAGGTTAAGTTATTTAAAGTTTTAATGGTTGTAAAGTTGAGGGAATACCAACACTTGGAATGGGTCATGCCATTACGGATATAAATCAAGGAGCTCTTTCGGTCATATTGACCTTTCTCCCCTATTTAATTAAGCTTAAAGCTGAGGTAGTGATGCTCGCCTTTAACATCAGTTCTTCGGTTATTCAGCCCTTATTCGGGATCATGAGCGATCATTTCAAAAGCCCCCTGGCTTATTCCTTTGGGTGCTTTCTGGCCAGCTTTGGGATGACCTCTACAGGGTTAACGAACTCTTACTTTATGCTCCTTCTTTTCCGTTTTTGAGAATAAATATGGGAGGCATTGGGCCCACTTTTATTTGGTTGGATCGCCGATCACTTCGACCTCAGAACAGCTCTTCGCCCTTTGGTTCTTTTTCCCACAGTAGGGTTTATTTTGAGTCTGTGCTTGCCTAATAGCCGTCAAAGACCTGAGAAGCCTCAAAGACGGCGGGCTTGACGATCCATGGGGCCCAGAATTATCATAAATTTAGATCGCGGGGTGGAGCAGCCTGGTAGCTCGTCGGGCTCATAACCCGGAGGTCGTGGGTTCAAATCCCACCCCCGCTACCATCTTTAGCTTGAACTAGCCTCTGAATCGTGTTGGAATAAAAAAGTGGAGAAGTTTTTGTTCATAGTGGCCCCTTTATATATGGGGGCTTTTATCGTCTTTTTATTTGGTCTCAGGGGGAAAAGAAGAGAGTTTTTGGTGTGGGCGGAGAGGATCTTGTATGTTGGTGTTTTTCTTCACATGTTTATGTTCCTTCTTTTTTTATTGGGAGGAAAGACCTTTATGCTTTTTGAACCCAAAAAGACCTCCTGGAATTTGGGTCTTATTTTGGGGGGGCTTTATCTTTTTCTTAAAGGAAAACTTAAGCTTAAGGGATTTGGGGGTATTATAGCTTTATTCGCCTTTATTCTTACGGTTTTGTCCTATTTCCCTGATAGTTTGGACATAAAAGAGCTAGCTTTACATCCTGTTTGGTCCTCCTCACATGTTCTTCTCTGTTTTATCGGAATAGGAGGGTTTTCCCTTTCGTTTTCAGCCGGTCTCATTTACCTGTTGGAAGAGGAGAAAATCAAAAACAAGAAGTTGGGTGCAAGTAAGCTTCTTCCTTCTCTGGATGCCCTGGATAGGCTCAATCATTATGGGCTCTTTATCGGTTTTTCTTCGTTTACACCGGGGATCATTCTGGGCGGTTTGTGGGCACTCTCGGTTTTAGGAAAACTACCATGGGAAGAACCTAAGGTCCTACTCAGCATGTTGAGTTGGCTTTATTACAGTCTATTAATATGGGGTAGAGTTTCCGGATGGAGGGGGAAAAGGGTGGCCCGTTTATCGATAATAGGTTTTGGGATCCTTATGGTCTCTTATCTTGGGGTTAATTTCCTTTCGGGGAGTCATCTCTCTCATTTTATCCAAACGAGGCTTCAATGAGAGAGATTGGGCTTTTAGGATTAAACCACAAAAGTGCCCCTCTCGAGATAAGGGAAAAATTGGCCTTTGTGAACTTGAAGGAACTTAAAAAGGCCTTAAGCCTTCTTAAGAGGGATAGGATTTTAAAAGAGGTACTTATCCTTTCTACCTGTAACCGAGTAGAGCTTTATGCCGTTTCTTCTCGAATAAGTGATATTTTGCTCTTTGAGGTCTTTGAAAAATTAAAAGGGGTTTCTTCAGAAGAAATATCTCCCTTCTGTTACTTCAAAGTGGGACAAGAGGCGGTAAGGCATTTATTTATTGTGGCCTCAAGTTTGGATTCTATGGTCATAGGTGAGCCTCAGATTCTTGGTCAACTGAAGGAGGCTTACGAGGTAGCCCTCGAGGAAGGTACGGTGGGCTTTTTTCTCCACAGGTTATTTCAGAGGGCCTTTTTCGTAGGAAAGAAGGTAAGAAGAGAGACGGGTATTGGGGATGGCGCCATTTCGGTGAGCTATGTGGCGGTGGAGCTCGCGAGGAAGATCTTTGGAGACTTGGAAAACAAAAGGATTATCATCGTGGGAGCAGGCGAAATGTGTGAGCTTGCCGCCAGGCATTTTCGCAGCCATGGTGTAAAGGAGATAATGGTCGCAAATAGGACTTGGCAAAGGGGGGTGGAACTGGCCTCCAAAATTGGAGGTACACCCATACCGTTTGAGGAGATCAAAGAGAGGTTTAAAGAGGCCGACATAATCTTAAGTTCCACCGGGGCTTCTCGACCTTTGATATTTAAAGAGGATGTAAAAAAGGCGTTGAAATACCGAAAAGGAAAGCCCCTTTTTATCATTGACTTAGCGGTCCCAAGGGATGTGGAGCCTGAGGTTAACGAGTTGGATGGGGTATTCCTTTACGATATAGATGACCTTAAGCAAGTAGCCCAAGAGCACGCAAACAATAGGTTAAACGAAGCAGAAAGGGCGAAGGAGTTGGTGGAAGAGGAGGTGGAAAAATTCATGAGTTGGTATAGGAGCTTAGAGATAGTTCCCACCATCAAGGACCTTAGAGAATGGGCCGAGGCTTTAAGAAAAAGCGAGATGGAAAGGGTTTTAAGGGGGTTATCACTTGACGAAAGAGAGAAGCAGAAGGTGGAACTTTTAAGTAAGCGTTTGATGAACAAGTTCCTTCATCCCCTTTTGGTATTTCTCAAAGGACAAACAAGAGATGAGGATTCCGTAAAGGAGTATTCGGAGCTAATAAGATGCATTTTTGGTTTAGAAGATCAGTAAGTCTATTGATGATCCTGGTTTTTCTCGTTTTAACCTTAAAGCCCTCCCAGGCCTTTCCTTTAAGTGTGGAGGAACAGAAAAGGCTTGGAGAAGAGCTTTTTCTGAGGCTGAAAAGGGAGGTTCGTTTCGTCGATGATCCCCTGATAAACCTTTACGTTAGACAAATAGGTCGTAAGATAGTTGAGATTTCGGGTGATAGAAGATTCGTCTACAGGTTTTACGTAATAGAGGGAAGTCAACCCAATGCCTTTACCATCCCTGGGGGTTATGTGTTTGTGAATACGGCGCTTCTTAACCTGGTGAGTTCCGAAGACGAATTAGCTGGTGTTTTGGCTCACGAGATCTCCCACTCCCTTCTCGAGCACGTTTCTCGGATGTTTGATCAGGCAAAGAGGATATCCTTAGGAACGCTTGCCGCTTTAATAGCTGCCCTTCTTTTGACCAAAGACGCTAAGGCTCAACAGACCCTTATGATCGGTGCCTCTGCTTTAGGACAAAGCCTTCTTTTAAAATACAGCCGAGATAACGAATTCGAGGCCGATCAGTTGGGCTTTGAGCTTCTCTCAAAAGCTGGGTGGAGTCCTTATGGTTTTGTGAGCTTCATGAGAAAGATGGACAGATGGAGCAAAAACATCTCCATCGAATCCCCTACTTATTTGAGCACCCATCCCGCTATAACGGAGAGGATCGCCTACTTGGAGTCAAGGTGCGAAAACAAAACCTTGAGTGATTCCCCTTCCTTTAAACGCATAAAATCCAGGCTGAAACTTCTGGAGAGAAAGTCCGAAAAGGGGGAGTGTGAGAGGGACCCTTATTTTTGTGTTTTGAGTTTAATCCGCAAAGGAGAAAGGGAAAAGGCGCTTCAGATCCTTAATGAGCTCTTAAAGGAATCCCCCGATGACCCCTATCTTTTAAGGGAGAAAGCCTTGATCCTTCTAAGTTTAAATCGATTTAAGGAAGGGGAAATGGAGTTTCGGAAGGCCTTAGAGGCTTTTCCCGGGGATAAGGAGCTTCTTATAGGAATGGTTAATGGGTTGAATGAGGAAGGTAAGGTCTTTGAGGCGATAGCTCTTCTTGAGCAATCCGTTGAAAAAGTCCCGGAAGAACCATTTTTACATAAACTTTTGGGGGAACTTCTTTTTAAGGCGAAAAGGGAAGGTGAAGCCTATGAACAGTTTGGGCTTTATTTCCTCGGAGAGGGTGATAAAAAAAGCGCCCTTCGGCATTTCCAAAAAGCCTTAGAGCTGAGCAAGGGGGAAACGAAGGAGCGCCTTAGAATGAGGATAAAGGAGCTTGAGACTTTGTAAAGGAGGAAGATATGAGAGTGAGAAATCCCAATATACAACAGCTTATCGAGAGGCAGATAAAAACTACCTTTCTGATGAGAAGAGAAGACCTCAAAAGGGAATGGAGGCCTCCTATTTTGATATCCCGAGAACGTCAAAGTGCAGCTGAGGAAATAGCTGAAAGGCTTTCAGAAAGGCTGGGTTGGCCCCTTTATGACAAAAATATCATCTTGGAGATAGCTAAAGAGATCAAACAAGATCCAAAAAGGGTGGAATTCTTAGATGAGCGATATGGAGCAAAGTTTTGGGAATACGTGGAGGTGCTCTCCCGTTCCCCAAAGATTCTACAAGAGGAGTACGTTCTTTACCTTAAAAGGTTTTTGAAGGTGTTAGGGAGGATGGGCAATTGCATAATAGTTGGAAGGGGGGCCAATTTCGTGATCCCACCTTCCAAAGCCTTGAGGATCAGGTGTGTGGGCAGTCCCCATGGATGGAAGGAGATTTTGAAAAGGCGCTATGAGCTTAAAGATGAGGAGATTGAGAAAAGGGTAACGGAATGGAATGAAGAGCAGAAACAATTCATAGAAAAATACTTTGGAGCCGATGTAAACGATCCGCATCATTATGACATTATACTGAACTTGGATTATTACCCTCTGGAAAGGGCCCTGGAAATTGTGCTTGAGGCCTACAAGAAGAAGTTCCCTGAGTTTAACATAGTTGACTCAGGCCACAGGTTATGACTTGACCCTGGCGAGATCCGCTTCGGTAGACGGTAATGCCTTTACATCCCAATTCGTAGGCCAAAAGGAAAGCCAAGCCCACTTTTTCTGGTGTAGCTTGGGGAGGGAAGTTTATGGTCTTTGAGACCGCATTATCGGTATACCGTTGAAAGGCGGCTTGGATTTCCACATGCCTTTCCGGTGGGATTTGAAAGGCAGTGAGAAAAAGTCTCTTATACTTTTCGTCTACAGGCATTTCAGGAGGTATAAACCCCTTTTGGAAGACCTCTTCTTTTTGGTCGTCCCTTAAAAAGCGGTCTTTCTCCAATATCATCTCAAAGACCGGATCTATTATCGGAACCTCCAAGTCTCCTAATATCCTTTTCTTATAAGATAAGGCGAAAATAGGTTCGATTCCCGAAGAACAATTGGCGATAAGGCTTATGGTCCCCGTTGGAGCGATGGTGGTCAAAGTGGCATTTCTTTGGGGCTTTTCTCCTCTTTTGGCGTAAATGCTTAAAGGGAAGTTAGGAAAGGGGCCTTTTTCTTTGGCAAGGGATTGGGAAGCCCTCTTCGCCTCTTGGCTTATAAAGCCCATAAGTTCTTGGGCAAGCCTTACCGCCTGATCAGAATCATAAGGTATGCCTAAAAGAATCAACATATGAGCAAATCCCATAACTCCAAGTCCTATTTTACGGTTTCCCTTGCAAATCTTCTCAACGGCCTTAAAGGGATAACGATTAACCTCCACTACGTCATCCAAAAACCTAACCGCTAAATGAACTACCTCCCCTAGTTTATCCCAATCGATCTCAAAATCTTTGGGTCCTTTTTTTAAGATCTTCACTAAGTTTATGGACCCCAAATTGCAGGCCTCGTTGGGCAAAAGGGGTTGTTCACCACAGGGGTTTGTGGCTTCGATCTGGCCAAGCGAAGGCGTGGGGTTATGACGATTTATCGTATCGAGAAAAAGGGCTCCTGGTTCTCCATTCTCCCAAGCGCATTGGGCCATGAGTTCAAAAAGTTCTTTGGCCCAAACTTGGGTGACCGTGTCCTTGGTCCTGGGGTTAATAAGGGGAAAGGACTCGCCTTTTTTCAAAGCTTTCATAAAATCATCGCTTATTCCTACCGATAAATTAAAGGTTTGAAACTCAAAAGGGTCTCTTTTTACGGTGATGAACTCTCGGATATCGGGATGATCGACCCTTAGGACTCCCATATTTGCTCCCCGCCTGGTTCCGCCTTGTTTGATCACTTCGGTGGCCATATTGAAGACCCGCATAAAGGACACGGGGCCACTGGCCACTCCATGGGTTGAGGCCACCTTGTCGCCCCTTGGCCTTAAGTGACTGAAGGAAAAACCGGTTCCACCTCCTGACTGATGAATTAAGGCGGCCCGTTTTAAAGTGGTGAATATGGAGGAAAGGGAATCTTCGATGGGAAGCACAAAACAGGCTGCTAGCTGCCCTAATCTTCTTCCAGCGTTCATAAGGGTGGGAGAGTTGGGCAAGAAGGTCAGGCTACACATAAGTTCATAAAACTTCTCAGCCCATTCCTCACTTCGTTCTATTTCGGCTTTTGCTACATGTTTTGCTACTCTCCAAAACATCTCCTCCGGAGTTTCTATGGGGTTACCCGAAGGGTCCTTCATCAGATACCTTGCCTCAAGGACTTTTCTGGCAGCTTCACTTAATGTGAGCAAGGGAGACCTCCTCTTTTTTCCTTATTAGCTTCCTGTACCAGAGAAACCAAGGCGTATCTATAAACCCAATGAGGTTTTTGGAGACTATCTGCCCCACTATGAGCGATCCTATCGGAAATACACCCCAAAAGGCAAAGGTGACAAACAGAAAACTATCAAGGGTCAGGTTCAAAAGATCGCTTCCAATGCTTCTTAACCAAGCTTTCTGTGGGTATTTCCTTTTAAGCCAGGAGAACACCCTGGCATCTATCAATTCGCATATCAAAAAAGCAGCCCAAGAAGAACCAGTTATTCTCACCCCTTGAGAGAATATCCTTTGCCATTGCGCTTCAAGCTCAAAAAAGGGAGCAGCCGGTAAGGCCTTAACCAGAAAAATCAAAATCACAAAAACCACCTGAGTCAAAAAGGCGAGGATAATCGCCCTTTGGGCGGCTCTAAGTCCATATGTCTCATTTATCATGTCAAGCACTTGAGCTGTGAAAGGGTAAATGAAGACCGCCGAAGGAGCTTGGAGGGTGTAAAAATAAAGGGGGAAAACCACGATTCTGGTGGCCATAATCTGAGAGGCCACTAGGTATAAGCAATAAAAGGATGTCAAAGCCACAAGCCCAAACTCACGCCATCTGTTAACTATAAAGGCACTGAGGAGCGTTACCAAGGTCATTCCAAAGGCCCAAAAAATCCAAGCCATCCCCTTTCTCCTTAAAGACCCAATCTGTTATAGTATATTTAAAAGGGGTAAGGAGTGGAAACAGAAGAGCTTATAGAAACTTTTTTGGAGCATTTGGTTTTTGAGAAGGGAAGGTCTGATAATACGGTGAAAAACTATCGAGAAGACCTGGAGGAGTTTTTCTCCTTTCTTAAGGCTAAAGGAGAGATAAAAAACATAGGAGAAGTAAGTCATCTGGAGGTGAGGGTTTTTTTAGGTGAGCTTTTGAAAAGGGGGCTTAAAAAGAGTTCCATCGCGAGGAAACTTTCCACGTTGAGGACTTTTTTCAAATGGTTAAAGAGAGAAGGGCTCATAAAGGTTAATCCAGCCCGATTGCTCTCAAGTCCGAAATACCAACGTCAACTACCTCGTTTTTTAACCGAGGAAGAGACATTTAAGCTTGTGGAATCTCCCGAAAAGGAAGACCCTTTGAGCTTGAGAGACAGGGCCATTCTCGAACTTCTTTATTCGAGTGGGTTAAGGATAGGGGAATTGGTTAATTTAAAAACGGGAGACGTTGACTTTTCCCGAGGCATTGTGAAAGTTATGGGAAAGGGGAGGAAAGAGAGGATCGTCCCTTTGGGAAATATGGCTCAAGAGGCTTTATTAAAGTACCTTCAGGTTAGGGACCTTTTCAATCCGAAAACCGATCACCTTTTTCTCAACCGGTTTGGGGATCCTTTGAGTCCAAGGGGTTTCCAAAAAAAGATAAAGCAGTACGCCTTGAAAGCCAACCTTTTGAAACCCATCACCCCCCATCTTTTGAGGCACACCTTTGCCACCCACCTTTTAGATCGTGGGGCTGATCTTCGGTCAATTCAAGAACTTCTGGGGCACCGAAGGCTTTCCACTACTCAGCGATATACCCATGTTACAGTGAGCCGTTTAATGGAGGTGTACGATGTCAGTCATCCAAGGGCCAAAAAGCCCCATTAAAGGCACCACCATCCTTTGTGTGAGGCATAAAGGATCGGTGGTAATGGCGGGTGATGGCCAGGTTACCTTAGGGGAGACGGTCATCAAACACAGGGCCCGAAAGGTCAGAAGGCTTTATAATGAAAAGGTCTTGGCCGGTTTTGCCGGTTCAACGGCCGATGCGTTTACCTTATTCGAGAGATTTGAAAGGAAACTTGAGCAATACAATGGGAATCTCCTGCGGGCAGCGGTGGAACTGGCCAAGGATTGGAGGACCGACAAGATCTTGAGGCGCCTTGAGGCTCTTTTGCTGGTGGCCGATAAGGAGCGTTCCCTCATCATCTCGGGCACGGGGGATGTGGTCGAGCCGGATGATGGGATAGTGGGGATAGGCTCCGGAGGCCCTTATGCGGAGGCTGCTGCTCGAGCACTTATAAAACACTCCCAGCTTTCGGCCAGGGAGATAGCTCAAGAGGCCTTGAAGATCGCCGCTTCCCTTTGCATTTATACCAATGAAGAGATCGTGTTGGAGGAATTATGAAGGAGGATTTTCTCACTCCGCGAGAGATTGTAAGGGAACTCGACAAGTACATCATAGGCCAAGAGGAGGCCAAAAGGGCAGTTGCCATCGCCCTGAGAAATAGATGGAGGAGGCAACAGGTTCCCAAGGAATTAAGGGACGAGATAGCCCCAAAGAACATTCTAATGATCGGCCCCACGGGAGTGGGGAAGACGGAGATATCCCGGAGGCTGGCCAAGTTGGCTCAAGCCCCCTTTATAAAGGTGGAGGCCTCCCGATTTACCGAAGTGGGTTATGTGGGGAGGGATGTGGAGTCCATCATAAGGGATCTCACCGAGGTTGCCGTTAAGATGGTGAGGGAGGAAGAGGAGGCCAAGGTAAAGGAGAAGGCCAGGGAATTGGCCGAAGAGAGATTGCTTGACCTATTGCTTCCCTCTTCGGGATACGCTCAAGGGCCACAGGTTATAGATTCAAGAACAAGAACCCGAGAAAGGCTTAGGGAGATGCTTAGGCAGGGGTATTTAGAGGAAAGGGAAGTGGAGATAGAGGTGGAGGACAAGCTTTTGCCAATGGTTGAGATCTTCGCTCCGGCTGGGTTTGAGGAGATAGAGCAATTGAGGGAGATGCTTTCAAACCTTTTCCCCAAAAAGGCACGTCCGAAAAGGTTTAAGGTGAAGGAAGCTTTGGAGATCCTCACCCATCAGGAGGCCCAAAAGCTCATCGACATGAATGCGGTCATAAAAAAGGCTATTGAGAAGGTGGAGCAATCGGGTATCGTTTTTATCGACGAGATTGACAAAATCGCCAATCGCGATCACGTTCATGGCCCTGACGTATCCCGGGAAGGGGTTCAGAGGGACCTTTTGCCCATAGTGGAGGGGACAAGCGTTACCACCAAGTATGGGGTGGTGAGGACCGATCACATCCTCTTTATCGCCGCAGGAGCCTTTCATATCTCCAAGCCCTCGGATCTAATTCCCGAGCTACAGGGGCGTTTCCCCATAAGGGTTGAACTAAAACCCCTTGGAAAAGAGGAGTTCATAAGGATCCTCAAAGAGCCCGAAAACGCTCTTACCAAGCAATATATAGCTCTTCTGGCGACAGAGGGGGTTGAGCTGAGTTTTACCGATGAAGCTATAGAAGCCATTGCCGAAATAGCCGCTACTATCAATCAGAGGACCGAGGACATAGGGGCTAGGAGACTTTATACGGTGATGGAGAAACTTCTGGAAGATATCCTTTTCGATGCTCCTGAGATGAAAGGGGGAAAGGTTGTGATAGATGGTAAGTATGTAAGAGAGAAACTTGAGCAATTTCTCAAAGACGAAGACCTTTCGAGGTATATTCTGTGATAGAAAAGGAGCTTCTTCAAAAGGTTCAAATTCTTATCGAAGCCCTTCCTTACATTCGCCGTTTTTACGGTAAGACCATGGTTATAAAGTACGGAGGAGGGGCAATGGCCAAGGGGCCCGAAGAAAGGGCTTTGGCTGAGGACATAGTGCTTATGTGGTATGTAGGCATTAAGCCCATTTTGGTCCACGGGGGCGGACCTCAGATAGGGGAGTTCCTCAAGAGGCTTGGAAAGAAATCCAATTTCATCGGAGGGATGAGGGTTACCGACCAGGAGACCATGGAAGTGGTGGAAATGGTTTTGGGCAAATTAAATAAGGATCTCGTTTATTTAATAAACCTTTATGGTGGAAAGGCAGTCGGTTTAAGCGGAAAGGATGCTCGACTGCTTAAGGCGAAAAAGATGATCCATGAGGAGTTTGATCTGGGGCTTGTGGGGGAGGTAGAGGAGGTGAATGTGGAACTATTGGAAGCGCTTCAAAAAGAGGGGTTTATCCCCGTTATAGCCCCCATAGGCGTTGGAGAAGATGGGACACCTTACAACATAAATGCGGATATAGTCGCAGGAAAAGTGGCTGGGGCCTTGAAGGCCGAAAAGCTAATTCTTCTCACCGATGTTCCTGGGGTAAGTGACGAGAATGGGAATTTGATTCAAAGCTTAAAGATTGAAAAAGCCGAAGAACTCATCAAAAAGGGTGTAATCCAGGGGGGAATGATCCCCAAGGTGAGATGCTGCATTGAAGCCCTGAACTTAGGGGTATCAAAGGCCCATATAATCGATGGTACTTTGCTCCATGCGCTTCTTCTCGAAGTTTTTACTGACAAGGGCATAGGAACGGAGATCTTAAAATGAGTCCTTTTAACGAAAATAAATACCTTATGAACACTTACAAACGCTACCCTATAAAGGTCGTAAGGGCGAAGGGTACAAGGCTTTGGGATCAGGATGGTAAGGAGTATCTCGATTTTTTAAGCGGCATAGCGGTTTTGAACCTCGGGCACTGTCATCCCAAAATTGTCGAGGCTGTAAAGGATCAGGCAGAAAGGTTCTTTCATGTCTCAAACCTTTTTTACGTTGAGCCTCAACTTCAACTGGCGAAAATGATCTGTGAAAACTCCTTCGGGGGTAAGGTGTTTTTTTGTAACTCAGGAGCCGAGGCCAATGAGGCAGCGATTAAATTGGCTAGGAAATGGGCAAAACAAAACCGAGGTCCTCATTCTTACAAGATCATAACCTTTTACGGATCTTTCCACGGAAGGACCCTGGCCACCCTTACTGCCACCGCTCAACAGAAATTCCAGCAGGGCTTTGACCCCCTTATGCCAGGCTTCATATACTGCCCTTACGATGATCCTGAGGCCCTTTTAAAAGCCATAGATGATGAGACCTGTGCAGTGATGCTTGAGGTGATACAGGGGGAAGGAGGGGTGATAGTACCTTCCGATGGATACCTAAAGGAAGTGAGAAGGATCTGTGACAAAAAGGGGATTCTTTTGATCCTGGATGAGGTTCAAACCGGAATGGGGCGGACGGGGAAATTGTTCGGTTATCAAAATTGGGGCTTTGAACCCGATATTATGACCCTGGCCAAGGCCTTAGGAGGAGGGTTGCCGTTAGGGGCTATGGTAGCCAAAGAGGAGATAGCCTCGGCCTTTTCCCCTGGGGATCATGCCTCTACCTTCGGAGGGAATCCGTTAAGCTGCAGAGCCGGTTGTGTGGTCTTTCAAGAGTTGCTCGAAGGGGGTGTACTTGAAAACTGTAAAAGGCAGAGCGATTACCTATTTGAACATCTAAAGGAAATAGCCCAAAGAAACTCCAAGATAAAGGAGATAAGGGGAAAGGGGCTTATGATCGGAATTGAACTTGAAGGGCCTTGGGCGGAAAAGGTCGTTTATGAGTGTTTAGGAAAGGGGCTGATTTTGAACGCTCCCAACCATCGGGTCTTAAGACTTCTGCCTCCCTTGATAGTGAGCCAGAGTGATTGCGCTTTGTTTCTTGAGATCTTCGAAGGAGTTCTATCGGGGATTTAAACCAATGGGAGTTTTCCCAGAAGTTCCTTAAGCTCCTTTTTAAAAGAAGTCCCGATTTCCTCCATCACCCTATTCCATTGGGGATGAATCCTTGGGTTAGGGGTTATGGCGGAGCCTCTGATTCCCTTCTTTTCAAATCCTTGGAGCAATTCCTCTTTGAGGGCCTCCGTCTCCACCTCTTGTTTTTTGCGGTACCTCTCAAGAAGCTCTTCGATCCTTTCGACTCCTTCCCTCCCGAACAGTACTTCCAGTCCCGTTCGATAACGATCCGAAAGACCTTCAAGGGAAAGGTTTTCCGCGATAAGATTTAACAGTTCCTCCCTTCCTACTTCATCAAGCTTTTTAACTTCTTCTTTGAAATTATCCCAATCCCTTTGGTCCCCTTCGAAATAGGGGAAAAATAACCTCTTGGCTTTTTCCCTGGCCTCTTCTTTACGGAAGCGTTCCCGCTCTTCCTGCGTTATCTCGCTCTGTTTGAGCTTTTCCATGACGATTTCCCAGGTGCTCTTTATCTCGGCCATTTTTTCCCTCCTTTCAGAATGTGGTACTTCCCAAGGCCTTTTCGCTTTCATTCCCCGAAAGGTCAACTGCCGAAACCCCATAAACCCAACAGCCCCTTTCGGGTTTGTCATAAAAAAACATTTCCTTGATCACTTCTTTAGTGATCCTTTCTAAATTTTCCCCACACCTTCCCCGATAAACATGATACCCTTTAATGGGCTCGCTTACCACCGGAAACCACCTTAAAAGGACGCGCTCTTTTTCCCTTAAAACCACAAAACCCAAAGGAGCAGGAGGAGGGGAATCGTCTTGAGGAACAAGGCAAATTTCCCGGGAGTTCTTTCCTTCTATGAAAACCTTCCCACTTTCCTTAAAGCTTCTTATTACATAGCAATAGGTTTTTCCGTTTTCCAAGTTCTCGTCAATAAAAACTTCCTTCCTAACGTGAAAAGAAGGATCCAAGGGAAAAGGGGAAGGAGGAATCCGTCGGTAAATAGCATACCCCGAGGCTTCACTTACTTTCTCCCATTCGAGGACCGTCTTTCTATCCCCTCCTCTTCCTTTGAGATGAGAAGGAGGCGATGGAGGAGTATTCCATAAAAGGCTTAATTCATCGCTTCCTTTTCCCTCATAACCCCATCGGTTAACCCCTTTGATCTGAAAGATATAGATTTCTCCCTCTTTCAGGTCCGAAAGAACGAACTGGTAAACCTCCTTACCTTCTTCATGCCTTAAAAAACCAAGTTCCGAAAAATCCCCAGGACATCCAGGGCATCCCCTTCTCCAAAGAACCTTGAAGCCAAAAAGACCTTTTTTGACCTTTGGAGCTCTCCACTCAAGAAACGGCGTTCCTTCCCTTACCTTAAGCTCGGCTTCTTTCGGTGGATCGGGCAGAAGCACATCCGGTGGAAGTGGAGCCTTTTTTACCCCACAACCCAAAAGGAGAATCAAAAAGAGAATAAGGTTTCGCAAATTCCAAGCTCCCTCTTGGCCTTCTCTATGGCTTTTTTTACCCTTTCAGGTGATGTTCCGCCTTTAAGGTTCCTTCTGTTTAGGGCATGAAGGGGATCGAGAAACTGAAAGACGTCCTCCTCAATTAAAGGGCAAAATTCCCTCAGCTCTTCAAGCTTAAGCTCCGAAAGTTCCTTTCCCCTTTCTTCACAATAAAGCACTATACGCCCACACAAACGGTGAGCTTCCCGGAAAGGAAGGCCTTTTTGGACGAGATAATCGGCCAGTTCAGTAGCCAAAAGAAATCCCCTTTCAAGGGCCTTTTTTAAATTTAGCTCTTTGAGTCTCAGGCCCTCTATTAAAGAGGCAAAGACTCGCAGAGAACCCTCCACGGTCTTTAAGGCATCAAAAAGCACCTCCTTATCCTCCTGAAGGTCTCGGTTGTAAGTGAGTGACAGACCCTTTAAGGTGGTACTCAAAGCGCAGAAATCCCCCAATACCCTTCCTACCTTTCCCCTTATAAGCTCCAAGACATCAGGGTTCTTTTTCTGAGGCATGAGGCTTGAACCCGTACAAAAGGATTCGGGAAGCTCTACGAAGTCAAACTCTTCGGTTGACCACAAGATCAAATCCTCAGCTATACGGCTTAAATGGACCATTAAAATCACCGCCCACCCAAGGTATTCCAAAACGAAATCCCGATCCGAAACCGCATCAATGGAGTTCTCGCTCATTTTGGAAAACCCAAGTTCACTCATCAGAAATTCTCGATCCAAAGGATAAGGCGTTCCGGCTAAGGCTGAACTGCCCAAAGGAAGTACATCAACCCTCTCAAGACACCCCTCAAGCCTCTCTTTGTCGCGCTTTAACATCTCATAATAAGCCATAAGCCAATGGGAGATGAGTACGGGCTGCCCCTTCCTCAAATGAGTATAACCAGGGATTAACACCCCAAGCCATTCCTCGGCTTTTAGGACAAGGGCTTTCATGAGGTCTTTAAGAAGGTCAAGCTCCTGATAGATCCTTTTTTTTAAATAAAGTCTTAAATCCGTTACCACTTGCTCGTTTCGACTTCTTCCGGTGTGAAGTTTCCCCCCCACTTCCTCTCCTATCTTTTTCCTCAGAAGGCTTTCAACAAGCATGTGCACGTCTTCCAGACTTGGGTCCAGCCTTATTCTTCCTTCTTTCCAATCCAAAAGTATCTCATCAAGTCCTCGTAAAATCTCCCTTGCCTCTTCCTCTTTGAGAACGCCCGCTCTGAAGAGGGCTTGGGCGTAAGCCTTACTTGCCTGGATCTCTTCCTCAAAAAGCTCAATGTCAAAGGACAAGGAGCTTGTGAATTCCTCGACGATCCTCTCGGTTCTTTCCTTAAACCTTCCCCCCCAGGCCTTTTCCATCACCTTGACCTCGGTCCAAAGATAAGGGTTCCAATCCTTACCAGAGTTGCCCCCTCCTCTATGGCCACTTTAAAATCGTTGGACATCCCCATAGAAAGCTCTGTAAGTGGGAAACCTTCCCTGTTCAACTCTTCTTTGAGTTCTCTTAACTTTCGAAAAAAGGGCCTCGAGTCCTCTGGGTTTTCTGAGTAAGGTGGAATGGTCATTAATCCTATGAGTTCCAAATTGGGAAACTCCAAAACCCTCTCCGAAAGCTCTTTTGCTTTATCAGGAGGAATCCCTCCCTTGGAGATTTCCCCCGAGAGGTTAACCTGAATCATCACCTTTACTTTTTTGCCTTGTTTTTCCGCTGCCTTTTGAAGTTCCTGAGCAAGCCTCAAACTGTCTAGAGAATGGATCACCTCAAAAAGCCTAACCGCATATTTGGCCTTATTAGTCTGAAGCCTTCCTATCATGTGCCAACTCACGCGAGGGCCTATAAGTTCATACTTTTTCTGAGCTTCCTGAACATAATTTTCACCTATGATCCTTATCCCCGCCTCTATGGCTTCAAGGATCCTTTCAGGCGAAACACTTTTTGTGGCCGCGAGAAGCCTTACCTCCTCCGGATTTCTTCCGCTTTTTAAGGCCGTCTCCTGTATCTCGTTTATTACCTCTTTAACCCTTTCCTTTAAAGTCATTTACCAACCATAGCTATAAAGAACCCCGCGGCCATTAAAGTGCCTATGACCCCTGCCACATTGGGGCCCATAGCGTGCATTATGAGGTAATTTCTGGGGTTCTCCTCCAGAGCGAGCTTCTGGCTCACCCTTGCCGCCATCGGGACTGCCGAAACGCCGGCGCTTCCGATTAAGGGGTTTATCTTCTCCTTCAAAAACAAATTCATCAATTTGGCAAAGAGAACTCCTCCAGCCGTACTGAAGATAAATGCCACCAGGCCAAGCCCGTAAATCATGAGGGTTTGAGGTCTTAAGAAGCTGTCAGCAGACATTGTGGCTCCAACCGAAATGCCCAAGAATATGGTCACTATGTTCATCAACTCGTTCTGAGCAGCATCAGAAAGCCTCTGTACGACTCCTGACTCCCGAAACAAATTACCCAACATGAACATGACCATTAAGGGGGCTGAAGCCGGAAGCAAAAGACACGAAATTAGCATCATTACTATGGGGAAAAGTATTCTTTCGGTCTTTGATACAGGCCTTAATTGCCTCATAACTATTTGCCTTTCCTTCTTTGTAGTCAAAAGCTTCATAACGGGAGGCTGAATGATGGGGACAAGCGACATGTAGGAATAAGCGGCAATTGCCGTAGCTCCTAAAAGATGAGGAGCCAGATGAACGGTCGTATAAATTGTAGTAGGTCCATCCGCCCCTCCGATTATCCCTATTGAACAAGCCTCAGGGATGGTGAAGCCCAAAAGGATCGCTATAAAAAAGGCCACATAAACTCCCAATTGGGCAGCGGCTCCAAGTAGTAACGTCTTAGGATTGGCAATAACTGGTCCGAAATCGGTCATCGCCCCAAGGCCCAAAAAGATCAAACAGGGTATGACTTCCCATTCGAGACCATAATGGTAAAAGATGTAAAGAAGGCCTTTTGGTTCCTGGGTCATTAAGGGGGCTAAAGGTAAATTAACCGCCAAAATTCCAAAACCGATCGGCAAAAGCAAAAGAGGTTCGTATTGTTTTTTAATGGCTAAAAAAATGTAAGCAAAAGCAATCCCCCACATGATTAAATGCTTCACCTCAAGATGCCATATCCCCGTTTGAAAAAGTACTTTTCCAAGGGACCCTTCCATTTTCCTTCTCCTTAACTTTTCTTCTTTTGCAAAGCATTGATTACCAAACCCACCAGATAAACGATTACGGCCATTATCCCTAAGGTAAATATCACCCCTGGAAAACCTATGCCAAATATCTTAAGAGCCTCCTCCCACATCTTAACCTCCTCTTAGCATGTAGAACTTCATTTTAATCCTACTCGAAAAACTTAAACAAGAGGGGACGACGCCCCTCTTGTTTAAGGATCGTTTTCTTAAATCTTCTATTAAAGGTTGATATTGGAGTACTTACGCCATGGGCGAGCTACTTGCTTATTCTGGAGGACCTCCAAGGCGATGCAGATATAACGCCGTGTATCCCTCGGCATGATCACGTCGTCCACATATCCCCTTTCGGCTGCTTGATAAGGATGTTCAAACTTAATTCGGTATTCCTCGATTAACTGGCGGGCTTTTTCCTTCGGATCAGGAGCCGATTGGATCTCCTTGGCGAAGATAACGCTTGCTGCTGTTTCGGCTCCTACTATGTTAATTTTCGCCGTAGGCCAAGCGAAAACCAAATCAGCACCTATGGATTTATCGAGCATAGCATAATGAGCGCCCGCATAGGATTTTCCGATGATTATGCTTATAAGCGGAACAGTAGCATCAGCCCAGGCGTAAAGGCATTTAGCTCCATGCCTCAAAATCCCCTTCCATTCCTGATGGGACCCGATCCAAAAACCGGGGCAATCCTGGAAGGTGACAACCGGGATGTTGAAAAGATCACAGAACCTGACAAACCTAGCAAGCTTATCCGAAGCGTCCACATCAAGTCCCCCTGACAACCACATGGGGTTATTGGCCACTATTCCTACCGAATAACCGTTGAACCTCGCAAAGCCCACGATAAGGTTCCTTGCAAAATAGGGCATTATCTCGAGGAAGCTCCCCTGGTCAACTACTTTTTCTATGATTTGATGCATGTCATAGGGGGTCCTCAACATGGGATCAGGCAGAATCTCATCAAGTTCTGGGATCTGACGGTTAGGATCATCTCCAGTTTCAACCCTCGGGGGCTTCTCCCGGTTGTTAGAAGGCAGATAGCTTAACAACCTTTTACAAAGTTCAATGCACTCAACATCATCCTCTCCTACAAGATGCGTCTGTCCCGCTTTAACGGCATGGGCCTCCCAACCGGCAAGCCTCTCAAGCGTGATATCCTCCCCAGTTTGGGTTTTAACAAAAGCAGGCCCTGCTATTCCCATAAAACCCGTTTTTTTACTTTGAATGAGGAAATCCGTCATAATGGGGTGATAGGCCTGCCCCCCAAGACAAGGTCCCAGCAAAAGGGATATCTGGGGCACTATCCCGGAGGCCAATATCTGAGCCCTAAAAAGCCATCCATAAGCCTCAAGCGTATCCATCCCCTCTTGAAGCCTCGCTCCCCCTGAGTCATTTATCCCTATGAAGGGCCACCCCTTCTCCTTAGCAAAATCAATGGCCCAAACGAACTTTTTTCCATGATATTCGCCAAAGGTACCGGCCATAGCCGTATAATCCTCAGAAGCCACTACCACCCACCTTCCATTGACCTTCCCATATCCAGTGACTACTCCCTCTGCAGGTACAAACCTCTTGTCCATCCCAAACTCGGTGGTTCGATGTCTCACAAACATACCCACTTCTACAAAGGTCCCTGGATCAAGCAAAAGGTCAATCCTCTCACGGGCGGTCAACTTACCCCTTTCCTTCTGCTTCTTTATCTCTTCAGGACCGCCCATGGCCAAAACCCTTTCTCGACGTTGGCGATAATCTTCATAAACCCTATCCCACTTGCCCATTTTTTCCTCCTTTGAGGTTTGTTCCTTAGTATTTGTTAAAGATCTCACAAATTCCCCTGAGTGTCAAGCATAGAGGCTGTTCCAAAAATATCTCCCCTTGCCAGATTGCTTACTCGGTTTAACATATTTTATAAAATGTAACCTTTAAACTCTTCCCTGAACCCCAACATAACCAGAAAGTCTTAACCTTAATGCGTTGGCAATTTTCTGCCATAAGAATTGCATACAACATGCTTAAACAAAATAAACAAAGAAATA
>Ga0105158_1000141_pt1 | contig 32565 bp, 35 predicted proteins | sample LHCtaG_FD_81567 | JGI IMG/M metagenome (GOLD analysis project Ga0105158, IMG submission 81567) | Hot spring microbial communities from Little Hot Creek, USA to study Microbial Dark Matter (Phase II) - LHC4sed_matched | ecosystem: Environmental > Aquatic > Thermal springs > Hot (42-90C) >...
CATAGCCTTCAAGAAAATCTAGGCTGAGCAGGAGCTCACCGCGCCTAATAAGCCTCTCATCAACAAGCCTCCAATCCATAAAGAAAAAAAGCTAAACAGAGAAATTAATTAAACCACAAAGCATGAATAATCATAACAATAGTTGTGAAATGTCAAACCTAGAAACTAAAGACGAAGTTAAAAACCATAATTTAAAAAAAGGATATAAGGGAAAAATAATCTTCTAAAGATTGATGGGCCGGTAGTCTAGTTGGCTAGGACGTCGCCCTCACAAACGTAAAGGGCTATTTTGGATCGTGGAGAACGGCGAAGATCGCCGGTTCGAATCCGGCCCGGCCCACCATCTTCTGGGCGTGAACCACCACTTTTTAGTAAATGTGTAAAATTAGCAATATCCGTAAACTTATATAATAGCTGGCTTTATTCTTTTGATTTTCATAGTTAAATGCGAATCACCGTAGTTTTTATAGATACTAAGAACCCATTCACCTTTTCTACGACAGATTCCGGCGCCGTAAACGTTATTTTTAGGTGTTGAATGTTTGAATCTAACGCTTTTCTCTGGCAAATTATACACCGTTAGAAATCAATGCATCTAGGAGTATTTATTTTGACACGTACCATTAGGGGGAGGGGTATCTAGTGGGTAAGTTGGGCTAAGTTCCTGGCAGCTTCTTAAAGAAGTCTACCAGAGCCCTTATGATTTCGTTTTCCATGTTCACCTCGTATGTTTTCGGGTCGCATGGATTTTCCTTAATCCACCCCAATTCAACCAGAATGTTTAAGTTATTTCTGACGTCTATCGGCTTAAGCCCGGTAGCTTTCTCGAGAGCATATTTGGTAAAGCATTCGCCGCTTTTCTTAAGCATAGTCCTTAAAATTCTTATTCGACCAGGGCTGCCAAGTCCAGTTTCAATCTCTTCCCAAATACTCTTCTTCAAGCCGATATTGCCTCCATGAACGCTCACAGTTTATTTACTCATAAGGACAAGGATATAGCTCCAATCTCTTTTACTTTGAAAGCAATATCGTCTTTATCTCAAACGGCTTGAAATGCAGTCTTATAGCGTTTGTACTGCTAGCTATTTTCTCAATGATATTTTCCAGCAGGTTTAACTCAAACACATCGCAGCGTTCAGGTAGCTTAAACTCAACAGTATGTTCTCTCCCCTCCACTTCATATAACCTAATCACGACCCCCCTTTCATCCTCATTACGCTTTACGCACTCAATTACAACGCCATGCGGAATCTCCATGAAACTATCTCTTGGAGGAAGATTTCCTCCCACGCCACTTTTAATAGCCCATTTAACCCCACTCCAGACTTCGTATGCTCTCTTATAGACTTCTCCAGTCCTGTAATCCCCTGGATGTGGATAAATGTAATATGTGGTTTCGCATAAACCTAAGTCTGACCAAGGATTAGGCATTAATGGGGATTTAAGTAGACTTAATCCTATTCTACCCATTCTAACAGAATATCCATGCCTATCAGTAGCAATTATCGAGAACCCCTTATGTCCATCAGATATGTCCATCCATCTAAGTGCTGGTACCTCAAACTTAGCCTCATCCCAAGAGTCTCTTATAATCGCTGATCTTTTAACTACGCCAAATGGCACCTCAAAATATGCTTCTTCGGCTATCACATTAGGTTCAAACCATGCTTTAACCAAAAAGTTCTTCTCATGCCAATCTAAAGTTACATCAACCCTTATTAGCCTTGAACCCCTATACAAGGTTATAATTTGCTCTATTACGGAACCCTTATACCTATATTTAATTCTAATCTTAGCGGCTACCGGGCCGCTCGCAATAATATTGGCATCTTCAATCACCTCAGGTTTCTCACCTGGAACCTCCAAAGACGTTTTATCTATATCCCATGCATCGAACCTTCCAGGCTTATCTATGTGAACCTCTATTATATTACTCGGACCCGCTATAAATTCTTCGCCAAGCTCTTTATCATATATGCTCTCGATGTACCCATCACGTCCCACCTTAACTTTGAGATACTCGTTTTCGAGAATCACCCCGTCCGGTAAATCCACAGCCATAACATTATCAATTTCATCTCTTATCGTCTCTTCTAAACTCGGCGTTATTACAGTGTAGCCTAGCGGTGGAACATCGACCGAAGCTATCGAATATTCATTTATGGTTTGCGTAACAACAGGCACACCCTCACATGTCTTATAGGATCCTTTAGGAATCTCTAAGATCGCCTTCATCATCCATGGTAAACGATTAAAGACAATTATACTGTCCTTCTGCACATTTATATTTTCAGCTATGCTCCTAAGTGAAGTCTTGGTGATCTCGGATAAATGGATTAAAGATTTCTCCAGATCTTTAAACGCCTCTACATATGTCTCTCTACATGAGGAGCCTGGGAGCACATCGTGGAACTGACATCTAAGTATCTTCTCCCAACAATTTTTTATCTCATCTTCCGGATACTTAATTAAGCCCATGTTATTAGCTATTGTTGAGAGTGCCTCAGCCCATATAGCTTCGCTCTCAGCTCTGCTCATAAGCTGCTTAATATGGATGTTTGTCGTGTAGACTCCTCTATGATACTCGTTATATATCTCTCCCCTCCATATGGGTAAAGAAGCCTCTAACCTCTGTAATGTCACTATATATTCGTCTTCGCCGGGGTTTTCAATTAATTCTGGTAGAATCTTTAACTTCTTTAATAGCTTCAATCTTTCAAGCATGGTGAATGTTGGCCCTCCACCTCCATCCCCGTATCCATATGAATATATTGCAGGAGCCACATCCTTCTGCTTATACTTACTCCACATATTATATATCTCTGACGTTGTTGCAATACCGTTGTATGATGCCACTATTATATGTCCTATAATCTTTGTGCCATCAAGTCCCTCCCATACGAAGGCATGATACGGGAACTCATTAGTATCATTCCACATAACTTTGTGTGTTACGAAAATTTCAATACCGCTCTTCTTCATGATCTGAGGCAGCTGAGCTGAAAATCCAAAGCTGTCTGGAAGCCATCCTATTCTACACTTCTTACCAAAAATCTTCTCAAAATATCTTTGCCCATATAGGAATTGTCTAGCCAAGGATTCGCCTGAAATCAGCTGAGTATCCGATTCAACCCACATGCCGCCAACCGGAAGCCATAATCCTTCGTTTACTAGTCTCTTCACCATAGAGAAAATTTTCTGATCATCCTCTAGCCACTTATAATTTTGCGCGCCGCTCTGAACATATGTAAATCTGTATCCTAGGTTTGCAAGCCTAATTATGGTTGAAAATGTTCTTCGAATCTTCCTTTTTGTTTCACTGAAAGGCCACAGCCAAGCAGTATCTATGTGGCTGTGACCGAATAAATATGTCTTACCCTCTTTTGGAGCGGCTGTGAGTATATCGCTTAAATTCTCTTCGATAATCCTCCTTGTTTCACGTACACTGCTAGCATCTGGTTTAGGGGTATCGTTCATACGTCCTTCAGCAACTTTTTCGCCGTAAACGGATGCCAGATACCCCATATCCCATCTAAGTGACTGATATTCAGGCAGCTTTTCAATCATTAGAAAACCATACAGTGTTCGAGTTAAAGCGTATACTTGAGATATACTTGGCGTCAAATCTATTTTGGAAGCAGCTTTAGATAGGTAAGGTATTAGACTCTTGTCGCTTTGAGTCAAGGATAACACGTCTAAAATGGATAGAGCAAAATTGAACTCATCCCATAATACAGCCGATAAATTCGATGCTAGGAAGGAGAACATCCATGGATTCTCACCGAATAATCTACGCGAAGTCGCTTCTAAAGATACGCGCCTAACACCTGGCTCAAGTATAGCAATACTATGTTGATTGTCGATACCTTGATAGGGCTCTTCATCAACGATAAGCAAGCCATTACCAGTTATATCTAAGCGAAGCAACCATTTAGTTCCCTCAATATTCCCTATGTTTATAACTCTGTCAAATTTAAGCTCGTCATCCGGCGAAACCCTCACGAAATAGGGTAAAAATATTTCCATATCCTTATAAGTCCATGAATCTATTGATTTGAAATCAATGAAGGTTGATGCCAAAAAATCCATGAATCTCCTCTCAATCTGATGTATGGATAATTCGCTTCTCATGCCCAAGCTCGCTCCTCATCTAAAAACCTCATCACAAAAATTAATTTTCTAACAGAATTATTTATTACTTTTAGGAGGGGATTCTTTATTGGTTAAAGTATTAATTGTGTATTACTCTAGGACCGGTAGAACTGAAGCTTTAGCGAAGGCTGTTGCTGAGGGGGTCAACAATATTAGTGGTGCGACCGCCAAGATTGTGCGCGTTGAAAACGCCACCCTTGATGATCTCGTTTCCTGCGATGCGGTGGCATTTGGTTCTCCAAACTACTTTGGCTATATGAGCGGCTTAATTAAAGACTTCTTTGATAGGGCATGGAGTATTAGAGATAAAGTTGCTGGTAAACCAGCGGCAGCATTCACATCAGGAGGGGGGCCAAGCGACTCCGCCCTACTAAGTTTAGAAAGAATTATGGGGGCCTTTAAAATGGAAAAGGTTTGTGATGGAGTGGTCTCAAGCGGTTCTCCAACCGAAAAGGACTTAGAAGCCTGCAGAAAACTTGGAGAAAATCTAGCGAGGGCTGCTGTAAAAAGATTGAAGATCAAGAGCAGCTAACTCGATCTAATCCCATCTATCTTTTTTCTTTTTAACCGCTTTAACAGTAAATTTTTACTTCCAAGTTTTAACCCAGAAGGTTTATTGGAGTAAAAATCCAAACAATCAAAATATATTTCTGGTTCTGGTTTATTATTATGTGTAGTATGGTTGGTTTATTGCTATGAATATGGTTGAGAATAAGGGAAAGTTTAGGATGCGCCCCATCTACTGGATTCTTCTTATTTTATCGGTAGTCTTCATAATTCTCTTCTTTATGATTCTTCTTAGCCGAGAAATCGTAATTTTTTGGCTTAACGTAATGGAGTTTGGAGACCTCTTTCTTAAGCCCATATACTTTGGCTTAATTGGCGGACTTATACTCGCAACCTTCGCCTTTTTTAGAGTAGACTTCAAGAATAGGAGGTCTATAACGTGGTGGCTTATTAATCTCGTAATCAAATTTATTCGTTTAAGGGGGAACATTGAAAAGGTCTCTCCACTATGGCTTGACTTTGAGAGCTTTAAGATGCCTACCACAAAGTTTCTCATATGGCAATTTACAAAAACCTTGATCGGCATGATTTTCCTAAATAATGTCATGTTCGGCATAGCTGTAGACGCCATCATAATGGGCTGGAACCCTCATATTGAGGCTTTTCCCCAAATCTTCACCCTTCCATTCATCACCCCCACGATGGATTTAGCCTTCGCTAGAAATAAAGTAGAACCCTTGATTCCAATCCTAACCCTCCTGATTCCACCATTGCTTCACTCACTCTGGATACGCCTTATTCTTCTGGTTGCGGTAACGCATATTATCCGCATAGTAATACCTTTTGTAGCCGCCTACCTCTGGGATCTAGAGATGCCTAGTATAAAAAGATTTATGCCGACAATGCAGCTATTAACGGCATTATTCCTTTCATGGATTACACTAAATAGATTTTTTATATCATTTATAGACTATAACACTAAATATCAAATTCTAGGTCTCGTTACAGCAATTGGCACTCTAGTAACGTTCGCTCTTCTAGATAAGATAGGGATTGGATCTGAATTACATAGGGTTTTAGGGCGGCGCCAAATATATATCCGCTTAGCTACCCTCATTTTAATAGGCTCAATTTTCGGCTCCATAATTTTACTTAACAATAGCATTGCAGATGTTAGAAAGGTTGAGATGCTTGGGCCATATATTATGCAGCTAATCTCAATAAATAGATACATGGCGGAAATAGATAAGATAAAAGAGGCGCCATACGAATTCGGCTTATCAATTATTCCGCCTGAAAAAATTGATGACTATATTATAAAGGTTAAGGGGTTGCTAGAAAAAGTGCGCTTATGGGATCAGCAAGCCTCATTCGATAAGCTTATGCCTAAAATAGGGTTAATACCATATGTGAGCTTTGCGGAGGTCGATATTTTACGCTTCAATAACTCGTTATATTGGAGCGCCTCTGTTGATCTGAAACTACCTCAGTCCGTTAGGGAGGAGGATAAATGGTACGCTGCCCATTTCGTTTACACTCATGTGCCTGAAGGGTTCTTCATGCTTGACGCCCACACTGGGAAAATAATTGATGCCGCAGAATTTTTTGCACAAAGGAGAATTTATTATGGTGAGGGAGGATTATTCCGGGAAACGTGGGTTGCCTATCCTATTGGAAGAACTGTAAGCGATGAGATTGAGGGATACTTTTATGATGGAAAGGGCGGCGTAGATGTTTCTCCACCATTAAGCTGGATATTTGAACCAAATTTCCTCTTATCCTATCCAACAACAACCATGAGGATACTAAGATATAGGGACGTATTCGACCGTATGAAGCTCCTTTTCCCATACTTCACCTATGAGGTTAATGGGCAGCGGATTGACACGTGGCCTGTAACTGATGGAAAGCGAACATTCTGGGCAATGCCATTAATAATATTTTTAGATACAGATAATGTTCCTTGGAGTGGCGGTAACAAGTTTGGGAGACTTATAGGTTACGCGTTAATAGATGTCTATGATGGGGATATTCAGCTAATTATTGTAGGCGAAGATTTCTTCAGCCAGCTGATTAAAAAAACCTATAGTGGATATATCCAAACAGATGTCCCAGATTGGCTAAGGAGTCAACTGAGGTATCCTGAGGAGCTATTTGAGTGGAGAGTAAGCGTGTATAATTTCTTCCACGTAATGGATCCCGCAACGTACATTCAGGCTAAAGAATTCTATGTTGTGCCTAAGGGAATTGACACATATTATGTTATAGCTCAACCTCATGGTTTCAATAAGACGGAGTTCGTGGGTTTATTATCACTTGAATTGAACGGAGCTCTTGGAAAAAACCTTGCTGGATACATGGTTGTTAGGAATGATTACCCATATACTGGCGAAATAATATTTTATAAAGTTCCTTTAGAGAGCGAAAAAAGGCTTCTAGGACCCTCCGCTGTCAATGATGCCTTAGAAAGAAACCCGGATTTTAAGACTCTTAAGACCCTCCTTGGAAATCCCCGTATAGGGAATGAAATCTTCTATAGAATTGGTGACTATGACGTATTTGTGATACCCGTGTACACCGCTCCTGGAGGGGCTGTTGTAACGGAGATTGGAGTTATAGCAACGGTTGGAGCCGACTTCGCGGGAGAGTACTATGTGGGTTTAGGCTCAACTATCGAGATGAGCTTTAGATCATTTCTATCTAAGATTGCCGGGGTTGAAGGCCCCCCACCTACACCAGGCATAAGCGAGGAAGAAAAAATATCTAGGATGTCTAAGGCAATTGAGGATGCCGGATTAATCATACTTAAACCAGCATCGGTAAATCCTGATGTTTCATTCATCATAAAAAGCGTCAAATACATTACGGAGGACGACTGGATTTATGTTCAAGAAGGTATAAATGATTTAATAGAGTTGTGCGGGCTTTATCAGACTTCTAGAGTATTTATATGGAGGGAAAATAGTACAATAAATATTGGGATACTGGTTCGCGTTGAGGGAATAATAGAACTCCACTATATAAGGATTGAATTAGCCTAAAAGGACGTGGCAACTTAACATATAAAACCTTTATATACTAAGTTGCCAGGTCCCCTAAAAAGGAGAATGGGATAGGATATGGCTCAGAGGGTAAGGGATTCAACTGAGATGCTGGCTAATCTAATGATTTTAGCTGGCATCATAGTCGCAGCTATTTTTATAATAGCAGTTTTCAAGCTTAAGGGCGGACTTTTAGGGCTCGTCTTAGGAACTATGGCTGTAATCGCAATGATTTATTGGGTAAGAGAAATTAAAAGGGTCTTTAATGAGAAAAGTGAAACTGGCTTTGCTGATATGGAAGAGCGAGATTGGTTTTATGATTTAATTGAGGAGGAGGAAAATATAATCTTCGTAGCGAGGGTGCCAGGCCCGCCTAAGGAAATAAAAGTGAAAGTTGCTGATGGCATATTAGAAATTAGGGGTGGTGGAGGGTTCGCTAAGAAGGTGCAGATACCAGAGAACGTAAAGCTGCTGGAAAAATCATATTTGAATGGCGTTTTACGGCTGAAGCTTAAGCATTTGAAAATAGAGCCAAAGAAAACTGCAATAAATGAGTAGTGGAAAGAAAGATTCTCTCACCTATCTTTTGGGAGCCCTTTTAATGATCGGTTTAGCCCAGTTCCCATACTTTATCCAGAGAAGTGATAATATCCCCCTACAATGTTACTTAATGCTATCGCCGACCATGCTCCAAAGGACCCTAAACCAACAATAAATGTTAAGATGTAACCCAGCCCGATTCTAATCCCCCATAACCTAAATATGCCAATCGGGTTCTGAGTTATGTGGTCTTAAATAGTGAATAGTCCTAGTGGTGACGCCCAGCAGCCTTTTAGCTTCTTTAAGCGTGTAGAGCCTCTCCATCAGCAGAAAACACCACTTACGTCCATTTAAGTCTATCTATTTTGGAACTGTTAACTTAGGCGAAGCTATTTGTTAATCCAAGCGCAAGTATTGGCATGCTTATACGCATAACTCGCTTAGCCCACTCCAAATCTATGTTTTTAGTAAATGCTATTTTGAGTTCAGGATAATTTCTCCTAATAATATAGGTCAACGTAAATGTCGATATCATTTTGCCTATAACATCCGTGAGCGATGCACCTATAACACCAAGCCTTGGAAATGGACCTAAACCTAAAATTAAGAATGGATCCAATAGTATGTTTAGGCTGACTGCCACAGCGTTTACTATCGCTGGTCTCCTAGTGTCACCTACGCTTTGCAAGAGTGTTGTGAATGTTAACGCTATATAATTGAAGAAGATGTCGAATGCTATCACACGAGAATACTTTAATGCGTCCTCAAAGATTTCAGGCGGCGTGGACATCCGCGTGAAAATGAGTTCTCTCAAAATTAGGAGCGTTGCACATAGGGCTCCTCCAGCAAGAAATGAAACTGTAAAGAAGCGTGATGCTGAGCGGCTAGCCTCTTTATAAGCTTTGCCACCAATATACTGCGAGACAATGCTTAAGCTAGCGGCTGTTAAAGCGTTTAACAGCGCTTGAAAGAGCATTATTACCGGCCAAGTCTGCCTTGGAACAGCTACAGCAACATCACTATAAGAGCTTAACCAATACGCGTCCGCAGTATTATAGGCTATAACAATGAGCTGATTTAGGAGCGGTGGAGCGCCCAACCATAAAAGCATACGAATGATGGGACCATTGACAATTTTATCCCGATCCTACCTATAGCAATGGAGTCCGGCGAATCGGATTCATCAGACATATGCTACATTAAATCGGATTTGTCGCTTAAAATGTTTTCCATTGAAACTTTAATTCCTCCTTTTCCTCAAAAATAATATATTCTTCTAAGCGGCATTAATTGGTAAAGTTAGGGGGAATTATTATTGAGGGTTATTGTGACTGGTGGATGCGGGTTTATTGGTAGCAATCTTGTTGAGCGGCTCGTTAAAGATGGTTATGAGGTTATAGTGTTTGACGATTTGTCGACTGGCAATTTAAAAAATATTGAGGGGTTAAATGTGAAATTCTTTAGTGAACCCTACCAGAATATTCCAGTCTTGGTGCCGGATGCGGATCTCATCTTCCATCTTGGTATGCCATCTTCATCACCAATGTATAAGAGGAAACCTGATCTTGTTGGTAGAACAATTAATGATGCCATTGCCATATTTGAGTATGCTAGGGAGAGAAAGTGTAAGGTTATTTATGCTAGCACAAGTAGCCTATATAATGGGAATGAGCCGCCCTATAGGGAGGATATGCCAATATATGTAACAGATTATTATACTGAATGCCGCTACGCCATAGAGCGCCTAGCGAAACTATACAATATATTGTATGGCGTTAAGTCGGTTGGCTTAAGATTATTCAGCGTTTATGGTCCTAAAGAGCAGTATAAAGGCGAGTACGCTAATATAGTCTCACAGTTTCTCTGGCTTATGAAGAAGGATCAGCCCCCAATAATATTTGGTGATGGAACGCAAACACGCGACTTCATATACGTTGCGGATGTTGTTGAAGCCTTCATGCTCTCCGCCGAAAAAGACTTTGAATGCGAAATATTCAATGTTGGAACAGGGATTGCACGTAGCTTCAACGATGTAGTCGACTTAATTAATAGGATTCTTGGAAAGAGCATAAAGCCGATATACAAGCCCAACCCAATAAAGAACTACGTATATCACACATTAGCAGACACAACTAAAGCTGAGAAAATGCTGGGCTTTAAGGCTAAAATAACGCTTGAGGAGGGAATAAGAGACTTAATATAGGATTGAAATTCCTTTACAACTAAAAGTCTCGCCCTTCAAGGCGGGGAGGCGGTCACTCACAAAATTCACTTTCTAATTCCGATATTTTAAGGGATGGTGACGCTAACCTAATTAGATCCTCTTTTCCCTCTGAGTAGCCTGACGCTACTAGGATATCGCCAGCCTCTATCCTGAGATCGGGTTTAGGTCTCACATATTTATTGTTTCTTCTTATGGCGAGAACCCACATACCCGTCTCCTCAGGTATTCGCGCTTCCCTAATAGTTTTATTAATTAGGGGCGAGTTATCGCTTACCTGGACATATATAATAGTCTCCTCCGCCTCTTCTATGGTCATTTTTAGAATTGGGTGGGGCTCAATACCCCTTAAAATGACTTCAGCTATTTCTGACGCAGCATCAGAAATCTTCTCAGCCGCTACACCAAGCCTTATAAGCCCAAGTATTCCTTTAACATCACCCTCACCAAATTTACTTGAGAGAACCAATAATTCAAAGTCTGTATGCAGCTTATCAATATACTCCTCAAGGTTAATAACTTCTTCAGCTATTTCCCTATTATTCAGCATCAGCGCCGAGTAGGCTAAATCGATCATAAGCTCGGATGTATCTTTCAATTCAACGAAGCGATCAACAATATTTTTAAACCACTTTTCACCCCTTAATTTTTTGAGCACAGTCTCTTCAACCCTTGCTGTTTTATCTCCAACTTTCTCCTTAAACTCGTTTATGCCCATATGCGCTCCACGCACAATTAGAATGTCGCCACTCTTTATGATCTCATCATTTTTCGGGTTTATTATCCAGTCCTTATCCCTGCGTATGGCAATTATATCCACTCCCATTGAAGTTGGGTCTAGGTCACATATTTTAATGCCAGTTATTGGCGAACCCGCCGGAACCTTTATCCTTGCCAATCGCTCCTCAACATTCTCAAAGATCTCGGTTATTATGGGATGAATGCCTATGTCTTGTAGAACTATGGCTGCTATGTCACCAGCCGCATCTGAGATTTTATCCGCTGCTGAAGCAACCTTAGCGACGCCGGATAATATCTTCGCATCCTCAGCGTCTCTTGCCGCTATCATTATCTCCATATCTAGAAGGTAAGCTAAAGTATCAATTCTTTCTTCAAGGTCTAGAACGTCTTCCGCAAGGTCTTTATCATTAAATAGCGCTGCTGAGTAGGCTAAATCGATCATGAGTTCAGAAAGATTCTTCATATCCAGAAGAATTTTCCTTGCTGGTATTGGTTGATATCTAACTCTCTCCTTCCTACGCATTCAGTTATCTCTCCAAATTGATTATTATTCACGCAATTTTTAAATCTACCTATTTTTCGGTTAGATTAATGCATTAGTAGAGCGAGGAAGAGAGCAATTGTCGTTATATTGTCTGCAAGTGAACTTTCAATCGGAATAACAAAGTTATCTGGGTCAAGACCTACCTTAAAAGTTAAAATTGAAATAACATATGAAAACGCAATTATTACAGGAATAGCAATAACATTTGTCATCAGCAATAGGAATGAAAAATTAATAAATGTTAAAGGCTCAAGCACACCATTTAGTAACAACGATAGGAATGAAAGGGTGACAAAAATTATTAGCGAAGCCATCCAAGAACCTAAAATTTGCCTCTTAATTCCTTTTATAGAAGTGATTGATGGCTCAAGTAAACCTAACGCCAGTTTTGTTGTTGTTACTGAGCCGACAACTGAACCGACATCACCTGTCATATCAATCATCGCCGGGTACACTGTGTAAACTTCTTTCCTCTCCTCAATGATTGCACTTATCTTATTTAGGAAGGTTCCAGTAAAATTAACTATTAAAACCACTAAAAATAGGGTTAGAAAAAACTCCTTTATATCTCTTATGAACTCTCTATCCCTAATATTGCGTAAGAGCAAAAATAAGACAGCAATCATATAGATGAGGGTAACCATAATTACCACGATTCTCCCAATCTTACCAAAAAGAAAAAGCACATTAATTATAATCATATAATAAACTGTAATAATCACGTCAGCTGAAGTGGACATTATAGGATAAACGACAACATCAGGATCTAACCCTTTCCTAAAGGATAAAAAGGACACAAATATCGTCACAAATAATATTGTTAGCCCCAATGCCATCGTCGCCGTAACCGCCAATATAATATCAGGAAAACTCATTATTTCTATGCCCCATAAAAATATGCCAGTAACCATGGCAATTAAGCTCATAAATACGCTTGTCATTAAGGTCATCACGATAATCGCATCGAATAACTTATAGAAGACCCTTGTATTACCAGTAAACTTCGGTTTCACTGTGCCAACATGTAAAGCTGTACCTAATCTGCCAGTAAGCATACCGGCTATCATGCCCTTAGTGCTCAAAATAGCTGGGTAGACGGCGACAATCCAAGGTGAAAACTTAAAAACATGCAACTGGGAAGCGAGAACTAAACCAGCTAATAAACCTACAAAATCAAAACTAAAGGACAAAATGCACTCCCTAAAAATCTTAGGTAAAGAATCTTGGGAAGAACCAGAATTAGCATTCATAAAAAATCATCCGCCAAAAGACGTAATTCCCAGAGGAAAGGAGTTAAGGATGAATAATACTTAACATGACGAATATGCGGTAAAAATTTGCGTGACAAAACGATGAAAAATAATATTTTTGCGATCAGATTTGTGTCCATCGTCCTCATCCTCCGAAGATCCCTCGCCGCCCATCAATAGTTCACCTACCTTGTAGGTGAACTAACCAGCTAATAACCTAAGAATAAAGTGAAAAGCCTTAAATAATTTTTCAATTCATTCACTCATTTTTCTGTCTGAAAATTAGAGACAGAAACCTAATTCTCACATTTTATTAAAAATATTTGGGTGGCGGGCCCGGAGGGAATTGAACCCTCGACCTTCCCGAAGCGCCTTTAAATTGATTCAGCGCTTTTACGGGTGTCTCCTTTCCTGTAGATTAAGAGCTTCAACCCCATCGTTTGTGGTTTAACGAATGGGTCCGCCGCTCTACCTTGCTAAGCTACGGGCCCACCCCGCTCGAGATATGAGATAAGTTAATCAAATGGTTAATAACCTTTTTGTTTTGGAGGGGTGTTATTGTGGGCGAATTAATCTTTATCGGTTTGGGGCTCGCTGACTGCTTCGATATATCGCTGCGCGGGCTTGAGGAGGTTAGGAGAGCTGACTATGTTTTCGCTGAGTTCTACACAAGCTTTATGCCGGGCTTTAATACAGAGGAGTTTAGGAGGATTTCCGGTAAAAATTTAACAATTGTCTCTAGGAGGAATATTGAGGAGGAGGATGGAGCGCTAATTCTCGAGAAGGCTAAATGTGGGAAAGCCGTCCTTTTGGTTCCAGGAGACCCGTTGATCGCAACAACCCATATAGCTCTCAGGTTGAAAGCTGAGAAAATAGGCATTAAAACGAGAGTAATTCATGGCTCATCAATATTATCTGCGGCTATAGGGCTTTCTGGACTGCAAAACTATAGGTTTGGTAAAAGCATAACAATACCATTTCCCGAAAGAGGTGAATTATCACGAACGCCGTATTTTGTCATAGCGGAAAATAAAGCTAGGAACCTTCATACACTCTGCTTTCTAGATATTAGAGTCGAGGAATCTAAGTACATGACTATAAATGACGCTCTAAAAATATTATTGGAGCTAGAGGGAAGAATAGGGCAAAACATTGTTAGAGAGGGAAGCCTAGCCATTGGCATAGCTAGAGCTGGTTCAGAAAATGTTATCGTTAAAGCTGATGCTATAGGAGAGCTAATGAAGTTTAACTTTGGTGGTCCACCCCACACCCTCATTATTCCGGCTGAGAAACTTCATTTCATGGAGGCTGATGCCCTAATAACTTTAGCCAGTGCACCGGAATGGGTTATGGAGATGATTGGATGAATATGAATGATGCGGGTTTAAGGGAGAAGGTGTCAAAATATATATCTAAAACCGATAGAGCTCTTAAGAACCTTAAAGTTGAAGGCAGCCCAGTTTCCATTAGTGCAAATTTAATAATTGAGGTTATTGATGAGGCAAAAAGATATTTTGAGGATGCAAAATATTATTTTGAGAGAAAGGAATATAATGTTAGCTTAGCTTCTATTGCCTATTGTGAGGGGCTTTTAGATGCACTACGCATAATGAGACTAGTTGAATTTGAGTGGTAGGTGATATAATCGGATGGACTCCGAGGAGAGTGGGAGGAAAGACAAGATCGTATTGGCTGAGGGAACATTTGATCTACTACATTATGGGCACATACATTATTTGACTAACGCAAAAAAAGCTGGCGGCGAAAACTCAAAGTTAATTGTAATAGTTGCTAGAGATAAGACTGTTGAGAAGCTTAAGGGGAGAAAACCCATAATTCCAGAAGATCAGCGTAGAGCCATAGTTGAATCATTAAAGGTTGTTGATGAGGCAATACTTGGCTATGAGGATATGGATATGGGTAAGGTTATAGAGAAGATTAAGCCTGATATAATAGCATTGGGCTATGATAAGAAGGAGGTTGAAGAGTATCTAAAGAAGTATGTGAGGGAGAAAAATCTTAACATAGAAGTTATTAGAATAGGTAAATTTGGAGATAAAGAACCTAGTAGTTCATCCAGTATTAGGAAGAAGATAATTGAAGAGTATCAAAGCCAATCCAACTCCAACAAAAGTGAGTAGGAAGATCCCTCTCAGTTTTAAACAAACATTTTAACAATTTCCTTTAAAAAATTAACTTGTAGGAGAATGTTTAGAATCTTAAAAGGCTAGAATATAGGGTATTGCTTATATGGCGGACTAATCTCCCTATCAATTAAGTAAATCTTAGCATATTAAGAAGGATTATAATATTTTTGCCACCCCTCTACCTCTTGAGGTATAGGGTGAAATAAATGTCAAAGTTTATTAAAAGTTGGGAGGAGCCTAAGACCGGAATAAAAGCCTTAATTAAGCCTGAGATTCCATTAAGGCAGAAGATTGAGTTGGCTGCCAGACGTGTTGAGGCGCAGATTCAGTATTTGAACGGTGCTATAAATCTCCTCGCAGAGAGGGATAAAGCGCTCTTCCAAAAAGTTGTTGAATCCTACTCTAAGCATGAGATGCAAAGGGCTAACGTTTACGCAAATGAACTGGCGGAAATAAGAAAGATGACGAATTTCATGATGAATGCTGAGCTAGCCCTAGAAAGAGTTGCGTTAAGGCTCAGAACAATAACGCAATTAGGAAACGTTACAGCCGTTCTAGCGCCAATTAGCAAAGTTCTCCAAAGCATACGTACAGGTGTTGCCGGGATATTCCCAGGCGCTGAACGTGAACTCGGTGAGATAAGCGCGCTACTAGACGAAATAATGATTGAGGCGGGTCAAACAACCGGTATAATGCCAGACTTCGAGGTTGCCAGCGAAGAAGCCCAGAAGATTCTTAATGAAGCAGCAGTAGTTGCCGAGCAGAGAATGAAAGAGAAGTTCCCAGAGTTGCCAGCGCTGAAGACTACTTATGAAGAACTAGGAGAACCCAGGTAAGAATCGCCTAACATTTTACTCTTCATCTCCCTATAACGCCAAACTCTTTTAGAAGTCATAGCTACATTTCCTCTCCAATTTCTGTTTAATTACCGTAGATTTCATCATATACTTTATGTCTAGGCGATAATTCTCATTTATTTTAAGGCGCATCCTAATGAGAATAGGTTTCCATTTGTCAATTTATGGTTCCATAGATAAAGCTGTTGACAGAGCATTAGAAATTGGGTGTAACACGCTCCAGATATTTACAAGAAACCCACGTGGCTGGTTCGCTAGGCCGTTAAGGGATGATGAAATTAAATCCTTCATAATTAAGGTTGAAGTGAATGATATTAAGCCAGTTTTCAGTCATATGCCATACTTGTCAAATCTCGCATCTCCTAAAAACGACGTATATGCTAAGTCAATTAATGCGCTTATAACTGAGATGAATAGATGCGAGAGACTGAATATTCCATATTTAGTGACGCACCTAGGAAGTCACCTTGGATATGGGGTTAAAGTCGGCCTAGAGAGAATAGCTAAAGCTATAGATAAGGCATTCTCGGTTGCTGGTGAAAAGGTTACGCTTCTCCTAGAGAACACTGCCGGAACAAGGAATAGTGTAGGCGGCTCATTTAGTGATCTGCAGTATATAATTGAGCAAACATCTTATCCAGATAAAATTGGAATATGCTTTGATACATGTCATGCATTTGCAGCTGGTTACGATTTAAGAACTGAGGAAGCCATAGAGGAAACAATAAGAAAAATCGATGAGAAAATAGGGTTCAGCAAGTTAAAGCTCGTCCACTTAAATGATTCGTGCGGCGACTTAAATTCGCATATCGACCGCCATGAACATATAGGTTTAGGAAAGATTGGGGAGAATGGATTCAGAAACATTTTGAGAAGCACCTTTGCAACTCTACCATTAATACTTGAGACACCTAAAGATTATAGGAGGAGCGATCTAGAGAATTTAATAAAGGTTAAAAATCTCGCCGGGATAAAATGAAGGTTATATTAGCCTTATCATAGTAATCTAATGTCCCTCCTTTGACCATACTGTATAGGGCGCCCCATATTTTTCCTCCACTTCTCAAGAAATAAATGATCTACATCAATCTCAATCCCTTGAGTCTTTTCAACCAAGCCGATAAAATCTAGAATATAGAATATTGCATCGATTAATTCCTCACTAATAATGCTCCAGTCCTCACCCTTCTTGTAGGCATCTGCAGTCTCACCCAATTCAACAAAGGCCCAAAGAATCTTTTGGGTTAAAGCTGACTCATCGTTTGGGAAACCCTTAGCCTCTACAAGTTCCCTAACAAGCTTTTTAGCCTCATTAAAGGTGCATTTTTCCATTTCTCATGCACCCTTTTATTGATTGGGCGGATAAACTCTTAAAAAGGTAATGGTGAGGAATTACTTTAGGTTTACTTAAAAGACTTCCAGCAGGCATCTTAAGTTTCTGGGATCTCTTTTATGGTAAGAAGCGGTCTTCATCTTTATCCATAAATAAAAGAGGGAGGGAAAAATAAATAATTGCTCGTTTATCTGCTTAAAATTTTTTTCGCAGCTATCTCAATATCTTCAGCTTTAACTGTTTTCCTACCAGCATGCATCGCGAAGTCTACTGCTTCTCTACCAATTTTTATGCCTATCTCCTCAAGAACCTTAGCTAGCTGTATTGCCGCCGACTCACTAACCCTCTCAGCCCCAGCTTTTTTACAAATCCTATGCATGGCTGCAATCGCTAATTCGCCCATAATCTTCCCCTCTTTCAAATTTATGCTCCTAAATACACTTATTTATTTGTTCTGTCCATTAAAAAAGCCTTTCTATATTTTTTATGCGGCTTCACACATTATCCTTATATATAACCTTAATGAAACATAACGAGAAAAACTGATGAGACCAGAAGTAAAGGTCGATGCGCTTGGGGAACGTGCGTCCAGAAAAAGTGAAAAAGATAGCACGTGAACTGATTAGAAGGTACCCTGATAAATTCACTATGAATTTTGAAGAAAACAAGAGGGTACTATCTAGCATAGCGCATATCCCATCCACCCGGCTTAGAAATAGTATTGCAGGCTATATAACGCGCTTAGTTTTATTGTCTCAGTCTACAAAATCTTCAGCAAATAAAAGATAAGAGATAAAAATAGGAAAGTATAATTTTAGTTATCCGTGTGAAAAGATGTTAATGGATGAATATCGTAAGGGTTGGGCTTTACGTTATCTTAGGGAGGCTATGGACGAAATTAAAATAGCGAAAAGGGATAGCAGAGCGTTAGATTTAGCCCTCGACGCTTTGAGAAAGGCTCAAAAAGCAGTGTATTATAGTTTAGGGGAACCCTTATTTATCGAGCGTATAGTTGAAGAGGCACTTGAAGAGACGCTTCCATCAAAGAATCCTATTCTTAAGTGTCTAGTGGAAATCGAGAGGACAATAAAAATGTTAGAAAGTATGCCGGATAACCAAAGAAGTAGCGCAATTATAGTTAAGGAGTCCGATAAAATAGTATCGGTAGCATCAAAAATAGTCGATTTACTGATCTCTGAAGACTGATCTATGTTAAAAATAGTATTTATCCGCTTTCCATATAAATTTTAAGCTAAGTTTGAAAGAAGTCTATTATCCTTTTATCCTCTGTTTTACGGAGTATTTCAGAGCATTTCTTAGGATCAACCCTCTTAAAGTTTAGTCCCAAAGATACAAGAAGATTTCTTGCTTCCTTCGTAATCTGTGGTGCAGCTAATATGCCTCTCACCTCGCGGCTAACCGAGACTTTCAATGATTCAATATATTTAGCTAATTGCAGAACAGCTTCTTTTCCAGCGGTTCTACGCTTTATCTCCACCACAACCATACGTCCATCTTTATCTACGCCATAAACATCTATGAAGCCCGGCTCAACTTTCTTTTCATAGCTGATAGGTTTAAAACCATCTTCAATAAGCGATGGCTTCATTAATATGGCCCGCTTCATATCATCCTCACTGGCGTAGAGCGAGAAATCCCCCTCATCGAGTAATTGTAGCACTGAAAGAAAATATATTCGGCTGAAATATATCGACACTGTTTCATGGGGACTCTTTCTAACAGCCATAATGACTAGGGAATCCTCATCTTTATATGCCTTAAGGAAGCAGCCCGGCGGCTGCCAGTTAACTGGCTCGTATCCCCTAGATCTATGAACTAGGACGGAACCATCCTCCTTGATTATCACGATTCTCTCGCCTGGCTTAAGTTTTGAACTGGCTCTACCCTGATAGTTAACCCAGCAGTTTCCGATCAGTATAACAGTCCTTCGCTTATTAAATGCCCTATCAAGCTCACTTACAGCTACATCTATATTTGGGCTCTCGCTTATAATAATCTTCTTTTTAGCGGACAATATCTTCCCAATAAACTTTTAGGATAAAACATAGATATTTGTTTTTGGGTTATGGGAAGCGCTGAAAGATGGGAAATAAAGCGCAGAGTAATTGAATACTATAATAAACTCTCATGCGTTTACAACGCGTTATATGGTCATGAACAGAGACTGAAGATTAATGAAGCCCTAAAAACTATCCACATTAAATCCTCAGACACTATTTTAGACGCGGGTTGCGGAACTGGGCTCCTATTTAGCTATATTGCTAATTCAGCTAAACTTATTATAGGCGTTGATATATCCCCCCAAGCCCTTGAAGTTGCAAAAAATCTCATAAAAAATGCTGGGCTAAGCACGGTTTCTTTAGTTAGAGCTGATGCAGACTTTTTACCTTTCAAAAACGAAGTTTTTGACAAAGCATTTGCGATAACGCTACTTCAAAATATGCCCGATCCAATTTCAACTCTTAGGGAGATTGCAAGGGTAACTAGAGATAATTCGGAAATTGTCGTAACAGGACTTAAAAAGTTCTTTTCAAAAGAAGATTTCTTAAAGATATTAAGGGGGTCGGGCATGCAATCTTCTATACTAAATACTGATGAAAGAATAAAATGTTATATAGCTGTGTGTAGTAAAAATAACTCTCTGGGTAAAAGCATAAATAATGGGAGAAATAAATAATATTGGTTTAATGGTGGTGGAAGTAGATGCCGACGCATGGCAGTCTCTCTAAGGCCGGGAAAGTTCGTTCGCAAACCCCAAAAATCGAGCCCCTACCGAAGGTTGGTAAACCTCCCAAAGTAAGGGTTAGAAGAAATTATGAGAAAAGGGTTATGTTGCAGAGAAAGCCCGGACAAAATTGGATGATCTAAAGATAGGGGTTTATTAAATTTAGGCTCTTTGATCTTTTGGATTAGGGAACCACAATAAATTTTAAGTTTAGCATAACGCTTGTTTTTAATGATGGAAGCATGCTTAAGGAGGACGGCTTAAGAGTCTCAGTAATTATACCAACCCTTCAAGAGGGCAATTATATCGGTGATATACTCTCTATACTCACCAAATCCTCTCAGAACCTGGAGATAATAGTTGTTGATGGCGGCAGTAGTGATGGAACGGTTGACATCGCCAGAAAATTTACAGATAAAGTTTACATGCTTAATAAACGCGGGATAGGGAAGGCGAGAAATTATGGTGCTAGTAAGGCTAGTGGTGACATATTAATTTTTATGGATGCTGACGTCCAGCCTTCAACAGATTTTATTGGGAAGGTTCTATTAGCCTTTAGAGATAGAAATGTTGTTGGTGTAACATGTAATGTTATGCCAAGAGACCCAAGACCCTTTGAGGCGGCATTCTTCCGCTTTTATAATCTTTTGTTACGTTTCTTCGCTCATTTTAAGCCGCATTCGCGAGGCGAGTTCTTTGCTGTCAGGCGCGAAGCATTCCTGAAAATCGGTGGATTCAATGAGAATCTTCCATGCATAGAAGATCATGATTTGGCATTAAGGCTTTCTAAAATTGGCAAAATAATCTTCCTTAAAGACCTAACTGTTTACGAGTCCATGAGAAGGTTCAGGCAGATGGGCTTTCTAAAGGTACTTAAGCTCTGGATAAGCAATTATATATCATACCTATTATTCAATAGGACTATTTCGAGATACTGGAGGCTAGTACGCTAAAATAATTGGGGTCGCTGCTATGATGACAGCTTCGAAAATTTTAAGTCTCGCTAAACGCGCCTTAAAGTCTCCGGGAACATATCATGCTCAGTGGTTTCTAACTAGAAAATGTAATTATCGCTGTAGGGGCTGCAATGTATGGATGGATCAAGATTCTGATGAATTGTCAACCGAGGACGTGAAGAGGGGTTTAGATATTTTATGCGACATTGGCGTACTGGAAATAGTATTCTCGGGCGGAAACCCCCTCCTCCGCGATGATATAGGTGAGATTCTAGATTATGCCTCAAAATACTTTATAACAACGGTTTACGATAATGGAAGTATTGCGGTAAACAAACTCAATGAGTTGCGTAAAGTTGATTTTGTGGCAATATCCCTAGACACCCTCGATGAAAAGAAGAACGATTATCTTAAGGGCGTTAATGGCGCTTGGAGAAAAGCCATGGAAGCCATTGATGTACTTAGGAGTGAGGGAATTCACGTCGGCGTCTCACCCACGATATCTCAGATGAACCTATATGAAATAATCGATTTCACAAAGTACTTCACTGAGCGCAGGATACCAGTATGGTACTGCCTATACACCTATGATTATCCATCGGAAAATAGAACATTTTCAATAGGCCAGAGAAATGATGAGTATGAAATAACGGATTTAAAGGCTTTAGCTGAAGTCTGCGACACGTTGATAAGAATGAAGAAAGAAAACAAATATATTTACATAACTAAGAAGACACTTGAAGCAGTGAAACATTTGGCTCTAACCGGAAAGAGATTATGGAAATGTAAAGCCCTCAAAAACTTCCTAGTTGTAGATCACCTGGGAAGGGTCTCAGGATGCCATGTTAGGGAACCAGTATCATCAATATTCGATTTACCCAAAATATGGAGAAGCCCGCCGATGAACGAATTAAGGAGAAACTACGAGCAATGCACAAGATGCATCTATTTATGCTACATTTTCTATTCAGTACACACCGGATTACCAGGAGCATTCAACATCTTACTAGACCAATGGAAAAGTGTCAAAGCTTACTTAAAGGCTAGTGAAGCGCCTTAAATCTAAGTCTTTAAAAACACTCTTATTGAGAACATCTCCCTCAACAAAATGCTCTCTTCTTTAAGCGAAACAAATCTCCCTAATAGTCTCATTTATAAATCAGAAGGCATAACATTTACAAACTTTCCTCGCTTTTAAACTCTCTATGAGTTTTCTGCGGTCTCTCTTTTTCATGGTTAACCCTAAAGAATAATGCTCAGGGAGCATGAAAGCGGAAGAAGGGATTTGAACCGGAAGAATTGGCGCCCTGGCCGGGATTTGAACCCGGGTCGGGCGGGCGACAGCCGCCTATACTAGACCGGGCTATACTACCAGGGCTTCTTTTAACCAAAATATTTGTTTCAAACTATTATACTTAAACATTACTCTCATCATAATAACGGTAATTTGTATTTTTTTAATTGTTTTGCTGTTTAGGCGATAGAGATAAATTATTTATTCTCTTATAATTATGTGGATGGTTGATGTAAAGGGGGATTGAAGGGAATGGTTGGCGTAATAGTTAGGTGGCTTGGGCATGCCAGTTTCCATGTAGTGGCTGATAAAAAGAATATTTATATTGATCCATATGAGGGGAGGTATGAGGATAAGGCAGACATTATTTTAGTAACTCACTCACATTTCGATCACTGTGACGCATCTAAGATTAATAGGGTGCGTAAGAGCGACACTGTGATCATTGCGCCAGAGGAGTGCGCTTCAAAGGTGGGTGGTAATGTTAGGGTTCTTAAGCCGGGAGAGAAGACAACAATTAATAATATAATTGTTGAGGCCGTCCACGCATATAATGTGAGGCGATTTAGATCTCCGGGGAAACCCTTTCATCCAAAAGGGTTAGGGCTAGGCTACCTAATAACAATAGGCGATAAAACAATTTATCACGCAGGGGACACAGATTTCATCCCAGAGATGAAGAACCTTAGGGATAGAAAGATCACCTTAGCCTTACTTCCAAGCGGCGGAACATACACTATGGATAATCCAGAGGCGGCTGAAGCAGCCATAACGATAAACCCGGAAATAGTTATCCCAATGCATAGATGGGATACTAATCCGGAGGAATTTAAGAGGAGAGTTGAGTCCGCATCAAAAATTAGGGTCGTATTGCTCAAGCCAGGAGAAAAGTACGAGCTATAGGAAACTTCGGCATAGCGCTATCTCGCATCACTCAATATTTTTTTATTCTAATTGTTAAGTGTAGGGGTAAATGGCGATTGGCAGAGATAAAATTTTATAGCGAGAGAACCGGCAAATTCTATAGGCTCGTTAAAACTAATACATGGCCCTATCTTGAGATATCAGGGATACGAATGCATAGAGCCGAAGACGTCGATCCTAAAACTGACGCCATTCTGAAAATTAAGGCTTTAGGGAAGATTTATGGCTCCGTTCTTGACTGCTGCACCGGGTTAGGTTATACAGCAATCTTGGCGGCTAAAAGGAGAAGCGTGAAAGAAGTTATAACTATTGAGAAGGATGAGAATGTTATTTTAATCGCCAAGCAGAACCCCTTCTCAAAACCCCTATTTGAGAATAAAAAGATTAAATTAATAGTTGGGGATGCATACCAAGAGATAAAAAATTTCGGTGACAGAAGATTTAATTTCATAATTCATGACCCTCCGAGAATAAGCGTTGCGCTGGAACTATATTCGCTAGAATTTTATAGGCAGCTATATAGGGTTCTAAAAGATAATGGAAGGCTCCTACATTATGTTGGTAAACCGGGGTTAAGGCAAGGGAAAAGATATTTGAAGGGAATAGTTAAACGCTTAAGGCTAGCTGGTTTCAACAGAATTAAAATGGTTGATTACGCTCTAAGCCTAATTATTGAAAAATGAGGGAAAATATTTTTTATTTGCATGAAACATTATTTAAGAAAGCATCAGCTTCAATGAGGACTTGAAATGAACATATTCGTTTTAGGGCCGGCTGGCTCCGGCAAAAGTTTATTCGTCAAAAACTTCTCGATCTATTTGATTAGCGAGGGCTATAGGGTTAGAACAATAAATTTAGATCCAGGGGTTCTGGAATTAGGTTATAAACCCGATTTTGATGTTAGAAGCATGTTTACGGTTGAGAGTATAATGCGTGAGAAGGGTCTAGGGCCTAATGGAGCTATCCTTGAGGCAATGGATAGATTATCTAGAGTTGGTTTACCGAAATTTAGGGACGTCGACTACATATTGTTTGATACTCCCGGTCAGTTGGAGCCCTTCCTTTTTAGGGATGCTGGAAGAGTGATAGTTAGCGGTTTCGAGGATAGGTGCTGCCTATTTCTAGGAGACTTGCCAGCGTTAAAGGGAAACCTTTTGAGCTTCTATCTTTATGCTCTAACAGCACACTACACTCTGGAGACAGAGACAATAGCTGTCCTAAATAAAGCGGACCTATTATGCGGAAAAGATTTGGAAGAAATAAGGGAGGTGGTTAAAGATCCAGCAAATGCCCTATCTAGGAAACCATTAAATCTTAGAGAGGAAATGGACGTAGAACTTCTAAGAACTTTAAGGATGTTCTTCCCGCCTAAAAGGGTACCGATCATATCAGCCATGACCGGAATGGGCTTTGAAGAGATTTTAACGATTCTTTATGAGATTAAATGTATATGCGGTGACCTAACTTAGCGCAATACAAACATATGCTACCAGCCAAGTAAGGTTCCCTCAGAATTAAAAGAGAATAAAAATTCATTTTCCGCTTTTTCATTTTTATGTGAAAACTGTTAAATAGATCTTCCTCAAAAATAAGTATTCATGATATATATTGATTTCAAAGATGCATCTTCGACTCTCCTCCTGCTCTCATGGGTTATTTTTGTCGTGACCGTTTTAACTAGGAAGCTCTATGATTTCATGAGAAAGCGGGGTTTAGAGCATAATGTAGCCGTCTACTATAATAGGAAAGTTATACATATTCTCGCCGGAGGACTCTGTGCGCTTATAGTTCCAGTCGCCTTCAACTCATTTATTTTACCATTAGCCATCAGCATCCTTCTAGCCTTCTTCCTCTCCTTCTATCACAAGAAAAACAGGTTAATGTACTGGTTCCAGACGGAGGATAACATGTATGAGGTATCCTTCTGCATAATGTGGGGGTTAATTATATCTCTTGGCTGGATACTCTCCGGCGGAGACTTCCGCATAGGGATCCTACCCATAATCTTCATGTCTGTTGGCGACGCTATAACGGGCATAGTGAGGAATACGCTCTATAAGAGGAGGACCAAATCTTGGTGGGGTAATCTCGCAATGGCATTGTTCTCAATGATTATAGGGACAGTGGTGGGGGTTGCCGGAGTACTTGCTGGAGCCGCTGCATCACTAATTGAACATTTTGAGTTTAAACCAATAGATGATAATGTGCTTATACCAGTAACCTCATTCGCAATTCTTATACTTGCCAAAAATTTTGCGCCTTGGTTGTTACCCTAACCTTCCCCGCCCTAAAGCGAAACTTTCAAATACAATCCTAAATTATTGTTAAGTAAGTTACTTAATTTTGTAAACTCTGAAATTTAGGTAAGGTTATATTTATCCAAGTGAATTACACATAATTCCAATTGTTTATGGAGGTGAGGGTGGCACTTGCTTATTGAGGTCCGATGGCATGGTAGGGGAGGACAAGGCATAGTAACTGTGAGCAGGCTTCTTGCCCAAGCAGCCCTATTAGATGGGAAATATGTGCAGGCTTTTCCCGAGTTTGGTCCTGAGCGGAGGGGTGCTCCGGTCACGGGATACACAAGGATATCTGATGAACCAATAACTATACATAGTCAGATATATAATCCGCATATCGTAGTGGTTGTGGATCCAACGTTAATTGGCAGGGTTGATGTCACGAGAGGTCTTGTCTCGAAGGGCCTTATTGTAGCTCATTCTGAAAAGAGCCCTAGGGAACTCAAAGAAATCTTGGGTTTAAGTGACACTGGGATTTACACCGTTAATGCTATGAGAATAGCTCTTGAGGTTCTTGGCAGACCAATTTATAATACAGCTATGTTAGGTGCTCTCTTGAAGGCTGCGCCGCTGGCTAAAATGGAATCATTAATTAAGGTTATAACTGAGAGGTTTCCTGGACCCATTGGTGAGAAGAATGTTGCTGTTATAAAGAGGGCTTATGAGGAGGCGAAGGGAATTGAGTGAGATTAAAGCTGGATGGAAATCTCTTCCAATAGGCGGGTATCTACTTGAACCAGGCTCAGCAATGAAGTATAAGACTGGTGACTGGAGAGCTTTTAGGCCTGTCATAGATCAAAAGAGGTGTATAAACTGTCTTTTGTGCTGGATTTACTGCCCAGACTCGGCTATAATTAGGCTTGAAAAATATGTTGATGTAAACTATGAGTACTGTAAGGGTTGCGGGGTCTGCGCAAATGAGTGCCCCGCAAAATGTATAACGATGGTTGAGGAGAAGAGGTGAGGTGCATAAATGGCCAAGTTAATTGGTTTAACTGGCAATGAAGCCATAGCGTACGCCGTTAAGCAGTGCAATGTTGATGTTATAGCAGCCTACCCTATTACTCCTCAAACTATAATGGTTGAGGTGATAAGCGAGTACGTTTATAATGGCGAGATAAATGCCGAGTTCATATGTGTTGAGTCTGAGCACTCGGCTATGTCAGCATGCATCGGTGCAAGCTTGGCTGGCGCTAGGGTTTTCACGGCAACGGCAAGTCAAGGCTTAGCCTTAATGCATGAAATGCTTTATATTGCTTCGGGGTTGAGATGCCCGATAGTTATGGGAGTCGCTAATAGAGCTCTCTCAGCTCCCATTAATATTCATGGAGATCACTCAGATATGATGGGTTCAAGGGACTGCGGTTGGATTCAAGTGCACGCCGAGAATGCTCAAGAAGCTTACGATTGGATAATACAAGCGTTCAAAATAGCCGAGGACCCGAGGGTTCTACTCCCAGTGAGCGTGAACATAGATGGCTTCATACTCTCACATTCAATGGAAGGCGTTGAGGTTCTAGAAGATGAAGAAGTAGCAAAGTTTCTACCTCAAAGGAAACCAGTTATATCCATCGACCCAGACAAGCCAATAACTATCGGAGCCCTATGCCTTCCAGACTACTACTTTGAAATAAAGTTTCAACAAATTCAAGCCCTGAAGGAATCCTTCAATGTGATACGTGAGGTCAATAAGGAATATGAGACTTTATTTGGACGCAGATATAGCTTCGTAGAAACGTATGCCATGAATGATGCGGAGGCGGCAATAATCTGCTTAGGGAGCACGGCTGGGACAGCTAAAGCTGTTGCAAGATCTCTTAGGGAGGAGGGAAAGAGGGTTGGTGTAATAAAGCCCTGGGTTTACAGGCCTTTTCCGGAGGAAGAATTAATTAAAGTGGTAGGGGACGTTAAGGTTCTAGCTGTTTTAGATAGAGTGTGCAGTTTCGGTGCTCCATTCAACGCGCTGTGTAGCGATGTGTTAGCAACATTATATCGCTATGGGAAAGACGTGAAAATCTTTAATTGCGTATATGGTTTAGGCGGGAGGGATATAACGCCTAACGATTTAAGATTGATCTTTAATGATGCTCTTGAAGCCGCTAAAACTGGGATTGTGAAGGAACATGTGAAATATGTGGGGGTGAGGGAGTAAAATGGTTAGGCTTCAAGATTTGCCAGTTGAAGAACTGTTCACTTCTGGTCATAGGTTATGCGCTGGATGCGGCGCTGGAACAATAATGAGGATGACGATGAAGGCGCTTAGGGGGCCAACAGTTATAGTAAACGCCACCGGATGCGTTGAGGTTGCGACAACAATATACCCGTATACCTCATGGAAGGTTTCATGGGTTCACGTAGCCTTTGAGAATGCTGCTGCGGTAGCTTCCGGGATAGAGACTGCCTATAAGGCTTTGAGGCGTAGGGGTGCATGGGATAAACATGTTGATGTTATCGCTATAGCTGGTGATGGAGGAACGTTTGATATTGGTATCCAAGCGCTCTCAGGAGCCCTTGAAAGAGGTCACGACTTCCTGTACATATGTTATGACAATGAAGCTTACATGAATACTGGAATACAGCGCTCCAGCGCAACACCCCATGGAGCGGCTACGACAACAAGTCCTGCTGGTAAAAAGATTCCGGGTAAACCGGAATTTAAGAAAGATTTAATCGGCATATGTGCAGCCCACGGAATAGAGTATGCTGCAACAGCATCGCCAGCCTACTGGAACGATTATATTACGAAGGTGCGGAAGGGGCTGGAGGTTAATGGCCCAGCAGTTATACACGTGTTCTCACCGTGCCCAACTGGCATGAGACATGATCCATCTAAAAGCATAGAGATTGCTAGGCTGGCTGTTCAGACACGCTATTGGCCAGTATATGAGGTTGAAAGGGGCAAGTATAAGCTTAATATTAAAGTTCCTCAGCCAAAGCCGCTTGTGGAATTCTTAAAGATGCAGGAGAGGTTTAGGCATCTCTTTCAACCAGAGTTCCAGCATGAGCTTGAGACGCTACAGAGATGGGTTGATGAGAACTGGAGAAGGATAGCGGCTCTCTGCGGCGAAACAGCATAGCATTTTTAAACCCTAATACTACACTATTTTTATGAATTTCTCGACGAGACTTCTCGCAGCATCTTTTCGGCTCAATAAATTATATGCTACCTCCTCACTCCTTTCTATAACCTCATACTCATTCACGGTTTTTATGCTTCTTTCATCCATAATAATTCTCCCATCAACTATGGTCGTGTTAACATCGCTTCCACGCGCGGAATAAACTAGCGCCGCGTATATGTCATGCAATGGCTTTAAGTGAGGCTTATTGGCATCTATTAGTATTATGTCGGCTTTCTTACCAACCTCAAGTGAGCCAATTACGCTTCCAAGCCCAACAGCCTTAGCGCCATCTATCGTAGCCATTTCCACAACTTTTCTCGCTGGAAGGACGCGCGGATCCGCATATTTCGCCTTCTGAAGTAACGCTGCAGTCTTCATTGTGTCAAACATATCTAGGCTATTATTGCTTGCAGGCCCATCGGTTCCAAGTCCAACCACTATGCCAGCGTTAAGGAGATCCCTAATTCTAGGTATGCCGGACGCTAGCTTCATGTTGGAGACCGGGTTATATACTGCTTTCACATCATGCTTAGCCATTAACGCTATGTCCTCATCTGAAAGGTGAATGCAGTGCGCAGCTAATAGGTTAGGTCTAAGTAACCCGGCTTCATATAATATCTCAACCTCGCTCTTCCCGTAAGTCTCCCTAATGTTATTGTAGTCGCTCTCTGACTCGACCAAATGTATATGTACGCCGATTCCGAGCTTCTTAGCTTCCTCGCCAACCTTCTCAAGCAAATTTGGACTACATGAGTATACGGCGTGCGGACCAAGCATAACAGTTACTCTGCCCCCCAAGCTTCCATGATACCTTCTAGCTACCTTTACGGCCTCTCTGAGAAGAATCCTCCCCAACATTTTATGTCCAGCATCAATTATCCCAGATGATAGAATGCATCTTAAACCGGTCTCAGCAACGGCTTTAGCAACCATATCCTCATAAAAATACATGTCTGAGAAGCATGTTGTTCCACTTTTAATCATCTCAACACAGCTGAGCAAAGCCCCATAATAAACGTCATCGGATCTAAGTTTCGCTTCAAGCGGCCATATTTTCTCCTTAAGCCATTTACTTAACTCCATATCTTCAGCTATACCTCTAAAGAGCGCCATTGTAGCATGCGTATGACAATTGATTAAACCCGGCATAGCGATCTTCCCACTTCCATTGATGAATTCGTCAGCCTCGAACGTGGGCGCCTCAGCCGCTCTACCGACATACGTTATCATACCATCCTTTACGGCGATAACTCCCTGCCTTATAATATCCATTTCACTCATCGTAACGATTGTGCAATCTCGTATAACAATGTCAGCCCTAACCATAAGCGATTTTCACCGCAGACAATCAATATGTAACATCTACATAACTTAAGTTTTAAATTATAGGAAATTATTCCGTAGAGGTTATGAGGTTCTCAAATTATGTGAAGATTCCATAGTTCGTAAATAAACCCTTTTTATGAAATTAGCATAAGAATATTTAGGAAATTTTTAGAGGTGCGGATTGTGCGGGAGATCTTAAATCAGAAAATTGAGACGTTGATTGTGAGCATTAGAGAAGTTAGGTCCAATGATATGGATTCATTTGTTGAATTGTACATCGAGTCTTATAGGGGGCTTGAAGAGTACGCATATACCGACGAAGATAACGTAAGGGAGTATTTTAGCTGGTTGTTGTCAAGAGACCCGGAAGGTTTCCTTATAGCTGAGCTAGATAGGCCGGTGGGTTTCGTAGCATGCGACGCAAACTGGTTCAGCAGTTTTGAAAGGGCAGTTTTAGGGGAGCTTCATGAAATCTTCGTTCATCCCAAATATAGGGGTTATGGGATAGGCAGCGTCTTGATTAATAGAGCCATGAATTACGCGGTAAGTAAAGGGCGGAAGATTATGGGATTATGGGTTGGTGCAAAAAACTTTCATGCGAGAGAATTCTATAGGAGGAGGGGTTTCATTGAAACCACGTCTATCGGGAAGTGGATTAGAATGATAAAGAGATTTTAGTGCTCATATACTCCTTTGTCCCCCTTATCCCTAAACTTTTAAATATTACCCAGAATCAGTAAAATATTGAAAGACTTAAGGAGCCAAGATAGACATAATGGTGAATATTTGTCCAGTATGTGGGCTTCCTAAGGAAATATGTGTTTGTGGAGAGATAAGTAAGGAGCAGCAGAAGATAAAAATACGCTTGGAAACAAGGAAGTTTAGGAAGGCAATGACCCTAATTGAAGGCTTAGATAGCAGGGATATAGATTTAAGTAGACTGGCGCAGAAGATGAAATCTTACTGTGCATGCGGCGGCACCGCTAAGAATGGGCAAATAATGCTCCAGGGAGATCAAAGGGAAAAAGTATATCAGTTTTTAATCCAGATGGGCTATCCGAAGAATAATATTGAAGTGCAATAGCCATGGAGGGGGTTAAGGCGTTTAGTAGAGTTTTTCGCAGTACTAAATGGCGCTTATCACAGAGCAAAAATAGTGTTTTAGTTTGCCCCAGATGCGGAAGTAAAAACATCGAATTATCCAGTAGGCTCGACGCATGGCTAATGCCCAAAAGATATATTTGTAGAGAGTGCGGCTACATCGGCCCCTTAGTTTTAGAGATTGAAGTAGAGGAGCAAACGTAGAAAGGGAAGCACTGAGCGCTCTGAAACTAGTCCGGTATCTCTAGATGTAGCTGTTTCTTTAAAGTTTTATAGCGGTTTCTGACAGTAACTTCCGTTACGCCAGCCGCGTCCGCTATCTCCTTCTGAGTTCTCTTTTCACCAGCCAGATAGGCTGCGATATAGAGTGCTGCAGCAGCCAAACCCATAGGATCTTTTCCGGCTGAAATACGTTTTCTTCTAGCCTCATTTAATATTTTTAAAGCATTCGCTTGGATATGCCCGGATATGCCCGCTCTCTCAGCTATTTTTGATAGATAAACAGATGGATCGGCTATTGGCATCGCTAAATCAAGCTCGCGTAAGAGAAGCCTATAACATCTGGCCACATCTTTTCTGCCAACAAGGCTGGCTTCGGAAATCTCCCTAAGATTTCTCGGAGTCCCGGTTAGCCTGCATGCGGCATACAGGGAGGCTGCCGCTATCGCTGCTATTGATCTACCCCTTACAAGCCCTTGGTCAAGGGCTTTACGATAGATCACTGCAGCCTTCTCCTTAACCGCTGAGGGAATAGCGAGCTTATCAGATAGGCGATCGATCTCAGTCATCGCTTGAGCTAGATTTCTATCAATTGACGAGTGCACGCGTGACCTTATCTGCCACTTTCTAAGACGCCACATCTGAAGCTTCGTGTTCAGCGGAAGCTTCCGCCCTAAAGCATCTCTATCTATCCTATCTATTGCGGTTGATAACCCTTTATCATGAACGGAGAAGGAGGTTGGTATGCCAACACGGCTTCGGCTCTCCTTCTCCTCCTGGGTAAATGCTCTCCATTCAGGACCCTTATCTATGGTAGTCTCCTGAATAACTAAACCACAATTACCGCAAACAACTTCACCAGTATCGGGATCACTAATAAGATTTGTGCTCCCGCACTCCGGACACTTATCTACAATTATTATTTGCGCGGGCTTTTCCTCAATTCTTTCCTCGATCTCCATTTACTCCCACTCCCAACTATATGGGAAGATCTGTTTAAAGCAGGGTAACCTCACAAAACACGATTCCTCATAGAGCGGCTCGGAATCGATATTAGATCATCAGACCCGTAAAAACCTTTAAGGGAGGGTTCAATTATATAAATCTTTCGCTTTTAGAGGGGGACGTGGCAACTTAGCTTCACCTCCTTAAGTGGTTGTAGTATAGTATGAATAGTTTTATTGTTAGGTTCCAGCATGCTATTGATCTCCTGAATCTTTCGCTTTTATTGAGCGGGTTTGATG
>Ga0105158_1000142_pt1 | contig 32396 bp, 52 predicted proteins | sample LHCtaG_FD_81567 | JGI IMG/M metagenome (GOLD analysis project Ga0105158, IMG submission 81567) | Hot spring microbial communities from Little Hot Creek, USA to study Microbial Dark Matter (Phase II) - LHC4sed_matched | ecosystem: Environmental > Aquatic > Thermal springs > Hot (42-90C) >...
CCGGCAAGTGCTATTAATAATATAAGAATGACAGCAATGATTGTGGAAATGCCTTTCATAAAAATAGTTAAGGATTGAGAATTTTAATATTTAGTTGCTGTGCTTTTTTCACAATTTCCTGTCTTTTCTTTTCCCCAACAGTGTGAGCAATCTTTATCGCTTCTGTCTTTGGATCAATTTTTTCCAGTTCTTTTATATTGCTAATCAAGACCTCTTTAAAACCCGAAGGATGTAAATAGCGAATTTCCTTTGGTTTTCTATAACCAATATTTGGCATTTTGCCCTTACTTTTTAATTTTCGCCTTAATTTTGAATGAATTCCTCTCGGTTTTCGCCATACTTTTTTTAATCTTTTGTATGCTCGCCAACTCTGTCTTAGAAATTCTTTCATTTACTCACCTTTGCTCACTATATAAATACCGTCCATAAATCTACGTCTATCATATCCCGTTATGCGTGTTGCCTGCTCGATATTAGCTGCAGTTTGCGAAACTTTTTCCAAATCTATACCACTAACAATAATTTCTGATCCGCTTACCTTTACATCAGTATCGCCCACTATTTTTGCTACCCGTGGCTTTCGCTCACCCAAAAAATTTTGAATTATTACCTTTCCACTTTCAACTTTTACTGTAATTGGGAAATGCGAATAAACAGCTCGTAAAATGTATGTGAAACCTTTGGTTGTGCCATCAATCATGTTTCGAATATGTGCTACTATCGTTCCAATCATGGCCCTTACTTTTCTACGATCATCTTCAGAAAAAACTTTTATTCGTTCATTTTTTTCTATTTTTATATCATAAGTTGTTTTGAATTCCTTTTCCAATTGCCCTTTTGGGCCAATAACTTTTACCTTCATTCCATCTATTTCAACTTTAACTTCCTTTGGAATTGAAATTTCCTGCGAGTACATAATAATCACTAATATACATAACAAAGTAGCTTACCGCCAACATGATTTTCCTTTGCTTTTCGGTGATCCATTATACCTTTTGAAGTAGAAATAATAAGAAGTCCAATTTCACGTGACGGCAAAAATCTTTTCTCAAATTTTTCAAATTCGTCTATTCGAACGGAAAATCTTGGTTTAATAACATTACAATCGATGATTTTTCCTTTTAATTTTACTTTAAATACACCCGATTTCCCATCATCTATAAATTCAAAATTTTCAATGTAGTTATGATTTTTCATTACCTCAAGCACAGCTGCAATTACTTTTGAAGCGCGAATAAGGCATTCCTTTTTACCTATTCTTTCTGCATTCTTAATTGTGCATAATGCATCAGCCAGTGTGTCGTGAAGCATAAACTTATTAAAGAATTTTAAGTTAAAAAGATTTAGCCTCTATTTATTTTTTTCTTTTCTTGCTCAGAAGTATAAAAATGGAAAACAAATATGTTACTATGATCACAGCCAACAATAGCATAACTATAAAAACAATCATTTTTGGATCAAATGGAAACTTAAGTTTCAAAATTAAATCGTTGTCAAGATTTTCCACAGGTCCTTTATAATTTAAGACAGTCAGCCATGCACTATCAAATAACCTTCCTAACGCAGGATGTATGTTATTCAACTCGGTTTTATTAAGTTTGAACATCATTGGTGTTCCGTCATAATATTTCGCAATGCTAAGTTTAGTGGTATTAATATCCAAATCTGTTAATTTATATGGTGTTAATGCAAATAACACTATTTCCGTTTCACCAGACGCTAAAGAGGAAACAATAAGTGGGTAATATAGAAAATCTGTTTTAAAGTCATAAAGTATGGGTTCGCTAGTCATCACAAATTGCTTGATCTCTATTACATCACAAACAAAATATTTCATATTATTTTCAAAATATTTTTTCAGCACACTTTCCAGTTTTGGAGAATATATATTGCCCTCAAGCTGCATTTTTGTTAAAAATCCTTGCATCCATGTTATAAATTCCTGCACATCATTCACTTTTATAACAGTTATGTCATGCAGACCGAGTTTTTCATGAAAAACTATTTCAATACCGAGTGGTGCACGCTCTTTTCTTGGTGGTGCTTTTTCCAATATCAAATCCTGAATAACTTCAAACGAACTGAAATTAGCTTTTTCAACAATAGGATATGATGGCAGTGGTATGAATTCTAGAATTCTCGTATTTTCGGCTGCCCACAAATCAGTGGAAAGAATCAATATCTCTTCACTACCATTCCAAGCAACTATTGCTCTTTGGCCCGGACCGTAAACAGAAACATTATCTAAAACAAAACCTCTGTCAGCAGATACAGGTGAAACAAAAAGCATGATTGCAACGAGTAAAAATATTTTCCGCATAAATAGAATTTAGTTTATTTATATAAAAATGCGGCCAGCGGGATTTGAACCCGCGTTCCGAGCTTGCCTCAGATTTGGAAGGCTCGTGTCTTAGACCTTCAGCCATCTGTAGGCTGGACCATGGCCGCTTATGTATAAAATGTTTTCTATTTTTTAGTTTTTTCACTATAAAAATTATAAAATTGGATAAATTAGTGAGATTATTTTCCTGCAAGATTCTTTGATTTAATAAATTTCCACAATTTTTTTGTCATTTCTGCTGGACTTAGTTTTTCTGTACCAAAAATTTCTTCCAAAGTTTCTTTTCTTCCTTTAAAACAAATTGTATATCCACCAAATTTTTTTGCCATTTTATCTCCTAATTTTAATTTGTTTTCATATTTTAAATATTAAGTTTTTTAAATTTTTTCAGCAAAAATAGTAGAGTAGGTATGGCAAATATAAAATATAAAAAAAATGTAGATCGTCTTAAGAAATTATGTAAAAACTACTTTGTAGTTGAAAATTCAGGAAACTTGCATAAAAACCAATCAAATGATATCTTTTTTAATATAAGTTATGAACAGCTAGATAAAGGGATACAAAAATTTGAGACAAAATATTATCCTTTAGATGAAAAAACAAAAAATAATGCGCGGAAATATTTAGCATATCTTAAAAACCATAGTGACCGTAATGTCAAAGCAAATGCCGAAGTAATAGCATTTTTATGTGCTTGTAGAGATAGCGGATACCCTGTTTCATATCGTATTGCTGGAAATATATTTGGACAAAATGCTCGTCGTTATTTTAAATTATATAACGGCGCACGTGAATTAATCGAAAAAGGAATTTTAAATAATTATCCATGGGAATATGGTGCCGAACATTATATAGACAATATTATAAAAATTTTGGTTAAAAAAAGAATAATTAAAAATGGTGGGAATATAAAACAGGAAGCACTCAAAATTCTTAACAAACTGAGAAAGTTTGAAAATAAATATAAATTGACTCCCATACAAGCAGCAATTTTTGCTGTATATAAAAGTGCAAAATTAGTGAAAAAAGGAAAAATTACTCAATTGTTTTCATTTCGTTTTGAAAATGCAAAGATAAAAAATATTGAAAAAGAGCTTTATTCAACCAATCTCTAATTCTCTTTTTATGCTATATATTTCTTCCTCGCTTCTTGTTTCTTTATCAGATTTGATCTCAATTATTTTTGCTATTTTTTCTAATTCCTCATTGCGCATTTTCTTAATTTTTGTTCTCGAATATTCAGTAAAATCAAGTCCATCATTCTTCCATCTTGGAATTATATGCAAATGAAAATGAAAAACTGACTGTTCAGCTGCTTCACCATTTGATTGCAAAAAGTTTACACCTTCAGCACCTAGATTTTTTCTCATATTTTCTGCTATTTGCTTAGCCACAGTGAAAATATGATGTAAAAGATCATCGTCCATTTCAAATACATTTTGAATATGTTTTTTAGGAATTACTAAGGTATGACCTGGCGCAAGCGGATTTATATCAAGAAATGCGATAACATCGTTATCTTGGTAAACTATTTTTGCTTGTGCATTGCCATTAGCTATCTGGCAAAAAATACAAGATATTTCTTCCATAATAATTAAAATATTAATAAACTTTAAAAAGAAAAAGTTTACAAAGGAAGTTTATGCCAGATATAAAAAAACCAAGGGCAGGTAGCCTAGCATATTGGCCTAGAAAACGTGCCACACGCATTTATCCAGCCATAAAAGCATATCCAAAGATAGATGCAACAAAAATTCTTGGCTTTGCTGGCTATAAAGCAGGAATGTTGCAGGCTATTGTTGTTGATAACAGAAAAGGAGCACCAACTTTTGGGCAAGAAATTACAGTTCCAATTACAGTCATCGATTGTCCACCACTAAAAGTTTTGGGTATACGAGCATACAAGAAAACTGTAAAAGGACTAATGGCTTTTACAGAAGCCATAATAAAAGATGTGCCAAAATTTTTAGAAAGAAAGGTAAAATTAAAAAATCTGAGAACAGAAGAAAAATTGGAGAAAATAGAGAAAAAGTTAGATGAAATTTTTGATATTCGACTTATAGTTTGCACTCAGCCACATCTTTCTGGTTTGGGTAAGAAAAAACCAGAGATATTTGAAATTGCAATTGGCGGAAAGAATTTGAAAGAAAAATATGAGTTTGCCAAATCTTTGCTTGGAAAAGAAATTACAGCCAAAGATTTTGCAAAAGAAGGCGAACTTGTGGATGCAATCGCTATAACAAAAGGAAAAGGGACAGCTGGACCTGTTAAAAGATTTGGAGTAAAAATTCAAACACGACATGCAAAACAAAAAAGAAGACATGTTGGCAGCTTAGGTCAGGAAAGACCAGGAAAAGTTCGCCACACAGTTCCAATGGCAGGGCAACTTGGTTTTCAAAGACGCACTGAATTTAATAAAAGAATTCTGAAAATTGGTGAGCATGGCGAGGAAATTGTACCAAAAGGCGGATTTACTGGATATGGTATTATTAAAGGTAACTACATGCTTGTTGAGGGTTCTATACCTGGACCGCGCAAAAGACTTGTGTTATTTAGACATGCTATTCGACCTGGAAAGCATAAGTTTTACATACCCGAAATTAAAGAAGTGATTAAATGAAAGTACCGATATTTAATTTGGAAGGACAGGAAATCGGAAAAACGGATTTGCCAGCTGTATTTAAGGAGCCTATACGCGAAGATCTTATTTTACGTGCATTTTTAGCAACAATGAGCAAAAAAAGGCAGCCATATGGTGTTAATGTACTAGCTGGTAAACGAACAAGTGCACACTATCATGGTGTAAGACGAACAAGATATACAATGATGGGACGAGAGCTTGCAAGGTTGCCACGGTTACATGGTCAAACTGTTCCTTATATGATGTTCCGTGCGCGTTTTGTTCCTCAAGCTGTAAAAGGACGTGAAGCGCATCCACCAAAAGTAGAGAAAATTTGGGTTCAAAAAATAAATAAAAAAGAGAGGAGGAAGGCGATAAAATCGGCGATTGCTGCTACTGCTTCCAAGGAATGTGTTTTAAAACGCGGACATAAAATTGGTGACCTACAATTACCAATAGTAATTGATGATAGGATACAAGAAATAGCGAAAACAAAAGATATTTTGGCGATATTGAAGAAAATTGGTCTTGAAAATGAATTGAAAAGATTGAAAAAAAGAAAAATAGGTGCGCATAAATATAAAGTACCGCGTGGTCCACTATTTGTAATAACAGAAGATAAAGGAATATCTAAGGCTGTATCGAATATACCAGGTGTGGATATTTGTCAAATCGACAAATTAGGGATAGAACATTTAGCACCAGGTGGGGTGTGTGGACGTTTAACTATTTTTACAAAATCAGCAATAGAAAAGTTAAAAGGTAGATAAAATGGACCCTTATAAAATATTAAAATATCCGTATATGACAGAAAAATCAGTAGCAATGATAGAAAAAGAAAATAAAATCGTCTTTATTGTCGATAAAAAAGCGGATAAAAAACAAATAAAGGAGGCCTTTGAAAAACTTTTCGATGTGAAGGTGGAAAAGGTGAACACACTTATAACTTTTAAAGGCGAAAAAAAGGCAATTATAAAGTTGAAGCCAGAATTTAAAGCTATAGATGTGGCAACAAAATTAGGAATAATATGATGAATATGAGCGAGTGTTATATGTGCATAGAAAGGTGCTATGTAGGTAATAAATTAATTGAATTACTTAAAAAAGATGGTGTAAAAATTACTAATAGAACTATTAAAATGGTGGATGAGTTTTTAGGGATGCAATTGAATTTTACAGAAGAAAAGATATTATCGCTATATAAAAAAGTTAAAAAAAGAGTTGAAAAATATGGGTAAAAGAATAATTGCACGTGCAAGGGGAAAAGGAGGTCCAAGATATAGAGCGCCTAGCCATCGATATTTAGGTAAAATTGAGTATTTTCCTTCAACAAATCTGACCGCAAAAGTTGTTGATATAGTTCATGATCCTGGACATACAGCACCAATAGCAATTATAAGAACTGAAGATGGAAAGGAATTATTGCATGTAGCATGTGAAGGACTAAAAGTAGGAGATACAATTTCTTATGGTGAAGAAATTGCAATTGGAAATGTCGTCGAACTCGGAAAAATTCCGGACGGGACAAAGATACATGCTATAGAAACTTATCCAATGTCAGGACCAAAGCTTTGCCGAAGCTCTGGAACATTTGCGACAGTGATAGGAAAAGCAAAAAATAAAGTTATTATTCAATTTCCATCAGGAAAAATTGTAGAGCTAGATAGCAGATGCAGAGCTACTATTGGTGTAGTTGCAGGTGGAGGTAGACCAGAAAAACCATGGATAAAAGCTGGTAAGAAATTGCATGCTATGGCAGCACGCGGAAAATTATTTCCACGATCTGCTGGTGTTGTTATGGGGCCTGGTGAACATCCATATGGTGGAAAATCTAAAAGGCCAAAACCTTCCCGTTTTGTCTCACGACATGCTCCTCCAGGTGCAAAAGTAGGTAGTATTTCTCCTAAAAAGAAAAAAAGATTAACAAGTAAGTGAATAATATGGTATTTAAATTCCGCGGTTATACATTGGAGGAATTGAAAAAAATGAGTATAGACGAATTTGCAAAACTGTTAACTGCGAGAGAAAGACGTACACTGAAAAGAAGTTTTGCGCAAAAGAAAAAGCTTTTGGAAGATATAAGGAAAAATCCGACAGCATTTCATAAAACACATCTTCGTGATATGATCATTTTACCTGAAATGGTTGGTGCAAAAATAGGCGTTTATAATGGAAAAGAATGGATACCAGTTTATATAACAGCCGAAATGATTGGTCATAGGCTAGGCGAATTTGCACCAACAACCAAAAAAGTTAAACACTCTGCACCAGGTATAGGTGCGTCACGCGGAACAAGATATATTGCGGTCAAGTGAGAATATGGGCAAAACAGCATCTGCATATGCAAGGGGGGCAAGAATATCTTTTAAAAATTCAATCATAATTTGCAAAACAATTAAAGGACTAAAATTGGAAAAAGCAAAACAGTTGCTACAAAATCTTATTGAACAAAAAACCAGCCTAAATGGAAAATATTATACAAATACGTGCAAAAAAATTCTTGAAATTTTGCAAAATGCGGAAGCAAACGCTAAGCAAAAAAATTTAGATACAGAGCATCTTTTTATTAAATTAGCAAAAGCAGATAAAGGGCCCAAACTTATAACACCGAAAAAAATGAAATTTAGAGGCAGACAAGCAAAGGTTACGAATATAGAAATAATATTGGAGGAAAGAAAATGACCATCGAAAAACTGTTTATAAAAGAAAATATAAAAGAGGCAGATGTGGAAAATTTTCTTAAAAAGAAATTTGAAAAAGCAGGATATAGCAGAGCAGAAATTCAGCGTACACCACTTGGTACAAGAATAATAATTTATGTCCACAAGCCCGGACTTGTTATTGGTAAAAGCGGAAAAAAGATTGCATTATTAGCTGATGAAATTAGGGAAAAATTTGGCTTTGAAAATCCTCTAATAGATGTAAAAGAGGTGGAAAATCCATTTTTGGATGCACAAATAGTTGCGTGGCGAATAGCTCGTGCTATTGAACGTGGAATAAATTTTAAAAAAGTTGCAAATTATTATCTTGATAAAGTAATGGATGCTGGTGCCATAGGGGTGCAAATAAGAATTGCTGGAAAACTTGCTGGAAGTGAAAGGTCAAGATTTCAAAAATTTAAGGCAGGATTTATTGTACATTCTGGCGACTATGCTGAAAAGTTTGTTGATATGGGCTATGCTCAAGCAAACATAAAACCAGGGATAGTTGGCATACAAGTAAAAATAATGAAGGGGGTGCCAAAAGAATTTAAATTTGAAAAACGAATAGAAAAGAAGGGAGAAGCGATTAGTCCGGAGAAAAATGAGACTTAACACTGCTTCTTTTAAAGGAGCCGGCTTTAGATATGGCAATACTTAGAAAGCGTCAGATAAGAGAAATGAAAAATGAAGAAATGAAAAAAAGGTTAAATGAGCTAAGACTTGAACTAATGAAAGAACTGGGGAAAGTAAAAACTGGCCGGCCAATTAAAAATCCTGGTAAAATTAAAGAATTGCGAAAAACGATTGCACGAATTTTAACAATTCAAAAAGAGCGAGGTAAAAAGTAAAAATGGCCGAAGTTTGTTCGAAATGTGGATTGCCAAAAGAAATTTGTGTATGCGCAGCAATCGAAAAGGAAAAACAAAAAATTAGAATTTTTATTGAAAAAAGGCGTTTTGGCAAACCAACCACAATTATTGAAGGCATAACAGAAAATACAAAGGAGATAGTTTCTCAGCTTAAACAAAAGTTGGCATGTGGAGGAACTTTCAAAGATAACCATATAGAGCTGCAGGGCGATCACAGAATGAAACTCAAAGAAATACTTTTAAAAATGGGTTATAGTGAAGAGCAAATAGAATTAATTTAAAAAAAATAATTTCTCTATATGCCAATTACACCAAAAAATCTAGTAAGACACGAACTTTGTGGATTGGCTGTTAAAATTGCCAAATCAACTGATCCAACACACATAGGGTTAAAAGGAAAAGTAATTGACGAAACCTATAATACTATAAAAATTGAAACAAAAGGAAAAGAAAAAATAATTCCGAAAGCCAATACGATATTTATATTTACTTTACCTAATAAAACCAAAGTAGAGGTAGACGGAAAATTGTTGGTAGGCAGACCGGAGGATAGAATTAAAAAGAAATTCCCGAGATGGTAGAATGAAAAAAGATATAGGAATAGATGCACGAGCGCCAGAAAAAAAATGTAGCGATGAAAAGTGTCCATGGCATGGAAAACTTTCGGTACGTGGTAAAATACTTGAAGGTAAAGTTGTTTCTGTCAAATCTGCGAAAACGGCTATTGTTGAACGTCACTATTTTCACTATTTGCCAAAATATGAACGATATGAGCGAAGACATAGCCGAATAGCTGCGTATAATCCTGAGTGTATTGCAGCAAAAGAAGGTGATGTGGTTCGGATTGCGGAGTGTCGACCTTTGAGTAAAACAAAAGCTTTTGTTATAATAGAAGTGGTAAAATGAAAGCTGTTAAAGCAAGAATAACAAGAGCACTGCCTGTTGGAAGTTATATAAATTGTGCGGATAATACTGGTGCCAAATTACTTCAAATAATTGCAGTTATCGGTTATAAAGGACGGAGAAGAAGACGACCAGCAGCAGGTGTTGGGGATATGATAAAAGCCACAGTAAAAGAGGGTGATACGAAAATGAGAAAGCAAATTGTGACTGCAGTGATAATAAGACAGAAAGCACCATATAGAAGGAAAAGTGGAATTCGTGTTTCCTTTGAGGATAATGCTGCAGTTATTACAGACGATAATGGTGAGCCAAAAGGAAGTTATATTAAAGGACCTGTTGCAAAAGAAGTTGTGGAAAGATTTTCTTCCATAGGTAAAATTTCTTCCATGATCGTTTAGCGTGATTAAATGAAAAGACCAAAATCCAAAAAAGCGCGAAAACAGAGAAAATTTTTGTACACTGCACCATTACATATACGGAGAAAAATGATGTCAGCTCATTTATCAAAAGAGCTCAGAGAAAAATATAAAAGGCGATCACTTCCTGTACGAAAAGGTGATGAAGTAGAAATAATGAGAGGCGAATTTAAGAAAAAGAGAGGTAAAGTATTACGGGTTGATCTTAAAAAATATAAGGTATATGTAGAAGGAATAACAAGAAAAAGAACTGATGGAACAGAACGGCTTGTGCCAATTCATCCATCAAATTTAATGATTGTGAACCTCAATTTACAAGATAAGCGAAGAGTAAAAATATTGGAAAGGAAGAGTGAGAAAATATGAAATTAAAACGTTTGCTAGCACCGCGATTTTGGAAAATTCCAAAGAAAAAGTTCAAGTTTGCTGTATGTCCTATTCCTGGGCCACATAAAAAATTTGAATGTATACCTTTGCTGATTATTGTTCGAGATATTTTAAAAATTGTAGAAACAGGGAAAGAAGCGAAAAATATAATTAAAAGAGGTGAGGTGCTGATTGATGGCAGAGTAGTTAAAAAACATGCATTTCCTGTTGGTCTTATGGATACCATATCATTTCCATTAATCGGGCGTTATTATCGTGTTTTACCATCAAAAAAAGGACTGGAATTGGTTGAAATTTCTGAAAATGATGCAAAAATGAAGCTATGTGGAATTAAAAATAAAACAGTTGTAAAAGGAGGCCGTATACAACTTAATTTGCATGATGGGCGAAATATAATTGTTGATAAAGATGTTTACAAAACTGGTGATTCTGTTTTAATAAGTTTGCCTGATCAAAAAATACTTAGGCATATTCCACTAGAAAAAGATGGTGCAGTTCTTATAACAAAAGGAAAGAATGCTGGTTGTGTTGCAAAAGTAAAAGAAATTGTAATTACACGTTCGTGTAAACCAAATAAAGTTATTTGCGAAATTGATGGTAAAGAGATTGAAGTTGTGAAAGATCACATTTTAGCTGTTGGTAGAGAAAATTTGTGATAATATGAGGACGATAAGGATTGAGAAAGTTACGTTAAATATAGGTTGTGCAGGTGATGTTGCAAAGATTGAACGTGCAAAAAAACTTTTAGAAATGTTAACTGGTAGAAAGGCGGTTGTGACAAAATCGCGAAAGCGAAGTACATTTGGTATAGCAAAAGGCAAACCAATCGGTGTAAAAGTTACACTTAGAAAAGAGAAAGCTGTGGAATTTTTGAAGAAGGTTCTTCAGGCTGTGGAAAATAAGTTAAAATCTTCACAATTTGATAATGAAGGCAATTTTAGCATTGGAATAAAGGAATATATAGAAATTCCTGGTGTAAAGTATTCACACGAAGTTGGAATGCTCGGTCTTGATGTAGCTGTTACATTAGAAAGACCTGGTTATCGAATTAAAAGAAGAAAGATAGAAAAAAGAAAAATACCTGCAAAACATAGAATAACTAAAGAGGAAGCCATGGAATGGGTAAGCAAAACTTTTGGCGTAGAAATAATAAAGGAGGATTAAAATTGAGAAAATATGGAAAAGGAACTCGAAAATGTAAAAGATGTGGAAGGCACGATGGACTAATAAGAAAATATGGACTTTATTATTGCAGACAGTGTTTTCGCGAAATAGCAAAAGAAATAGGATTTAAGAAATATAGCTAGCAATTTCTTATATATTTTTATGATAGGAATAATTTCAGCTACAATTGCTTTAGTTGGTTCAATCATTGCTGCTATAATTGATCTTAAAACAACAGAAATTCCTGATAGAATTCCACATTCAATGATTATTTCTGGAATAGTTCTTTGGTGTATTGCATCCATTATCTCACATAATTATTGGCCTATTTTAAAAAGCCTGATTGTTGGCTCTGCATTTTTGGCATTTGGTTTTTTGCTTTATTATTTTGGTCAGTGGGGAGGCGGTGATGCAAAATTGCTCGCAGCCATAGGATTTCTTCTTCCCGATCTCAAAATTCCTCATTTACAATTTGCCTTTCCGATAAGCTTTCTACTTAATCTTTTCTTCATAGGTGCAATTTATGCATTGATATATGCCATTGTTCTTGCAATCAAAAATGAAAAAATTATTTGCATATTTTTTAGGCAGCTAAAATCAATTGCAAATTTTTTGATTATAGTTTTTTTTATTTTATTTGTTCTATTTTTTGCTCTAAATTTTTTCATTTCTACATATTTTCGTCAAGCCATTAATATACCATTTTTCATTATAGCTTCATTTTTTTCAATTTTACTAATATCCGGACTATTTATAATGTGGCAATTTGTTAATATAGTGGAAAAATTTGGAATGAGAAAAAGAATTCCTGTTTCAAAATTAAAAGTTGGTGATGTGCTAGCAGATTCGAAATTGTGGGAAGGGGTAACAAAAAAGGAAATAACACAAATCAAGAAAGCGAAAAAGTTTGTTTGGATAAAAGAAGGTGTTCGATTTGCACCAGCATTTCCGCTTGCACTTCTTTTTACATTTTTATTGGGTGATGCATTTCTACTTTTTTTCCGATTTTTAATTTAGTGTTTTTCCAGTCGCTCTAATCCATTCATATATGGTCTTAGTACTTTTGGTATAACAACAGTACCATCTTTTTGCTGAAATTGTTCAATTATAGCAATCATTGTTCGGCTAGTAGCCAAAGCAGTATTATTAAGTGTATGTACAAAACCAGCAACCGGTTTGCCCGGCCCCTCTCTCCATTTTATATTAAGTCTTCGTGCTTGGTAGTCTGTGCAATTGGAATTACTTCCAGTTTCTCTATATTTTCCATCAGCCATCCAGCATTCAATATCATACGTTTTTGCCGATTTAGCACCTGTATCACCTGAACATAAAAGTACAACACGATAGTGTAATCCCAGTTTTTGATAAAGTTCTTCTGAATTTTTTTGCAATTCCTCGTGTATTTCCCATGATTGTTCAGGTAAACAAATCACAAATTGTTCTACTTTATTGAATTGATGCATTCTAAATAATCCCTTTGTATATTTTCCATGTGTTCCAACTTCCTTTCTAAAACATGCACTTACTCCACACAGTTTAAGTGGCAACTGATTTTTTTCAAATACTTCGTTGGTAAACATAGCACCCAAAGAATATTCTGATGTTGGTATAAGAAAGAGATCTTCACCATCAATTTTATAGCTGGCTTCGGCAAAATCAAATGGATCACCAATCATTCCTTCATATGATTTTTTATTTACCATATATGGTGGTTCAATTAGTTCAAATCCTTTTTTTACCAAATAATCAATTGCAAAACGTTGAATGGCCTGGTCTAAAAGTACTAATTCATTTTTAAGAATAACAAAACCAGATCCAGCTACTTTTGCAGCCCTCTCTATTTCTATAAGACCAAGGTTTTTTAGGATTGTTAAATGATCCTTTGGCTCAAAATCGAATTGTGGCGGCTTCCCCCATCGTCTTATCTCAACATTCTCATTTTCATCTTTGCCATACGGTACAGAATCGTGGAGCAAATTTGGTATTTTAAGTAAATTTGTTCGAATTTTCTGCTCAAGTTTTTTAAGTTCTTTCTCTCTTTCTTCTATTTCGCCATCAATTTCTTTAGCCTCATTTAATTTTTTGCTTATATCCTCGTTTTTCTTTTTCATTTGTACAATTTGTTTTGTAATTAGGTTTCGTTTTTGCCTAAGGGCATTTATCTCTGTTTTTAGTCTTCGCCAGTTACGATCGGCTTCGATAGTTTCTTCAAGAATTTTTATTTTTTCTGGATTATTTCTTTTTTCTAAATTTTTCTTTACAAAATCAGCTTTTTCACGAATTATTTTTATATCAAGCACTTTACCACTAAGCTTCATTTTATTTTGCTGATAATAAATATTTATGAAAAATAAACTTAAAAGGGTACTTGGATTGACGGAAGCCGTTTTCTATGGCATAGGAATAATAGTAGGAGCAGGAATTTTTATTTTAGTTGGTAAGGCCGCTGGTGTAGCTGGAAATGCAGTTTGGCTTTCATTCATTATTTCTGCGATTGTAGCAAGTTTTACCGGATTAAGCTATGCTGAACTTTCATCTATTTTTCCAAAAGCAAGTGCTGAATTTATCTATGTAAAGCGAACGTATAAAAATGAACTGTGGGCATTTATAATATCATGGCTAATACTTTTTTCAGGTTTAGCATCTATAGCTACAGTTTCGCTAGGTTTTGCATCATATGCAAATGCTCTTTTTCACATTCCTATAATTTTAGCAGCACCCATGGTAATTATTTTTACATCTTTTCTGTGCTATTTTGGTATTAAGGAATCTTCCACAGTAAATATAATTTTGATTGCTATTCAGCTTTTGGCTTTAGCTCTAATAATTGCCCTTGGAATGGTAACAATATTTGGCTCACCGAAGAAAATAAATTATTTCGATATGCCATTTGGCTTTCAAGGCGTTTTAACTGCAGTTACTTTTACATTCTTTGCATATCTTGGTTTCGAAGATATAGTAAACATTGCTGAGGAAACGAAAAATCCAAAGAAAAACATACCACGTGCAATTATTTTAGCTCTTATTATTACAACATCCATTTATGTTCTTACAGCCATATCTGCTGTTTCTTTAGTTAGTTGGTCCGAGCTAAGTCGTTCTTCTGCACCATTGGCTTTTGCAACTTTAAAGTTTCTTGGCAATGCAGGATTTATTTTTATATCCTTTGCTGCATTAATTGCTACACTAACAACGATAATAGGTATAATTATTTTTGTTTCGCGAATGATGTATGGCATGGCAGTTGAAAGAGCTTTCCCCAAGTCATTTTCATTTCTTCACCCAAAAAGAAAAACACCTGTAACAGCCTTAGTAACTATAGCTATAGTTTCAATTATGTTTTTGTTTTTTGGAAAAATTGAGGTTCTTGCACAAATTTCAACCTTTGGTGTGATTGTCAGTTTTATAGCAGTAAATCTTTCACTTATTTGGCTACGTTATATGCAGCCTGAACTTAAAAGACCATTTCGTGCGCCATTAAATATAGGTAAATATCCTCTTACAGCGTTTTTTGGCATATTTACTTGCTTTCTATTACTTTTCCAGTACCCATTTCCTATTTTGGGCTTTTCACTTGTTCTAGTAATTGGTGGATTAGTTTATTATATATGCTTAAAAAAACTTTTTAATAATTTTTAATTCAATAATAAAGAGGATGAAATGCAACTTAAAGAAGTTAGATGTCCATATTGCAATAGTCAAGTAATTTTTAAATATGTGGAAAATCCCAAAGGAAGTGAAAAATATTATGGCATACCTGAGTATAAAGCAACACCCCCTTTTCATATAGTATTTCGCTCGTATGAAATTTTATATGGAAATGAGAAAAAAATTGAAAAAATAAAGATTTTGTGCCCATATAAGTTTGGCAGCGAGACGGAGAAAGAAACAATTAAAGAAAAGCAAAATGTAGAAATGCAACAAAGTGAAGAGGTTAAAGAAAAAGTGGTTAATGGCACAGAAAATTATAGTGAATGATATGGTATTATTAAATTTTTTAGGTGGAATGTCAGAGGTTGGTAGATCAGGTATTCAAGTTGAAACAAAAACAGAAAACATTGTACTTGACTATGGTACAAAAATACAGGAGATACCACCAAAATTTCCTCTACCAGTCAAAAAACCAGATGCTGTAATATTATCACATTGCCATTTAGATCATTGCGGTGGTATTCCCATATTTTTTAAAACCAACTCCTTTTTACCTATTTATTCCATTGATGTTACAAAACCGCTTGTTGAATTACTTTTACTCGATTCATTAAAGGTAAGCAGAGAAGAAGGGGTGGAGCTGCCTTTTACTAAACAAAATGTTGAAAAAACAGTCAAAAGCTTTTTACCTAAAAAATATCATAAAAAATTCCAAATCGGTAAAACTAAAATTACTTTTTACGATGCTGGCCACATACCAGGTTCTGCAATGACATTATTAGAAGTAGAAGGAAAAAATATACTTTATACTGGCGATTTAAACGTAAGTAATACACGATTGATTAAAGGTGCGGATAGAGATCTTCCAAAAATTGACATCTTAATAACCGAAAGCACTTATTCTGATAGAGAACATCCCAATAGAAAATCGCAGGAAAAGGAATTAATACGAATAATAGAAGATACATTGTCTGCAGATGGCATTTGTTTGGTTGCTGGGTTTGCTGTTGGGCGTATTGATGAATTGCTATTGGTATTGGATGCATATGGAATTGACTATCCTTTATATATTGATGGTATGGCAAAAAAGGCCATTACTATAATTAACCAATATAAAAATCTTTTACGCGTTTCTGATAGTCTCGACAGGGCGCTTGAAAAAACAGAATATGTAAAGGATGAAAGAATGAGAAAAAGAATAATTAGAGATCCGTGCGTTATTTTAACAACTGGTGGTATGCTCTCAGGCGGCCCAATAGTTTGGTATATAAAAAAATTGTATAATAGAAAAAATTGTAGCTTAGTTTTAACGAGCTATCAAATTGAGGGTACACCAGGCCGTACTCTTTTGCAAACAGGCAACTATATAAATCCTAAAGTGAATTTAAACCTAAAACTTAGTATGTTTGTGCAAAAACTTGATTTTTCCACTCATCTTGGAAGAAGTGAGCTTTTTAGTTTTATTAAAAGAATAGATCCAGAAAAAATTTTTTGTATTCATGGTGATCATACAGAAGATTTTTCAGCAGAGCTAAGGGACAGAGGATATGATGCATACGCACCTCTAGCCACAAACCGTACATTTCGAGTCTAGTTTTTACTAATGGATAGTAACAAATAGTAACCTTTAAATATTTGTTACTGCATAATAGTAACATGGTAATTGAAAGAATATTTTCGCAGATTAGTTTATGCTCTAAAAATTATCAAAAATGGAAAGAGCTGGCTTTAACTTCTGATGATAAAGAAAAAATGAAAAAATATATGGAAAAGGCATTTTTTTGGCTGGAGCTTCAAACAGCATTCCTTGCACTTTGGGCAATTGAAAATTTGAGCAAAAATGATCCTGAAATTGAAGAAAGAATAGTCATAGCCAAAAGTAATCTCTCAAAAAAGCTTGCAGATTATGCAAAAAAGATTTTGAATGAAATAAAATGGTGAGATGTAATTGAAATAATTGGTTTGATTTGTTTACTAGCATTTACGCTTATCGGAACATTTACCTTGATTTTACTATCACAGAATGAGATCGTTGCCTGAACTGAACCAAATTCAGCAATACGAACAACTGAAATATTTTTTGGTATATCGGTTGCATTCAAAAGATTAGGAAAACTATTGAGTCACTGATAAAAGTTTCAATAACTCCTTGGCATTAATAGCCTTAGGTAGAGTAAACGAGCTTGCGGTTTTATGTCCACCACCACCAAAACTGGCAGCTATGTTATAGACATCGGTGTTTGTATTTGTTCTGAGTTCAACCTTTGATATGACTTTTTCTTCCACATCCTTTTTAATTAATACAGCAATTATATCAAATGGCCATTCCTTATGCTCTGCGAGTTTATCTGTTATAACATAAACCGGAACGTTGCCTTTACTTTCATATATAGCGATTTTTTTACCATTCACATTGGAAATGTACACTTTGTTCAGTACATCCTTTTCCAGATTTTTAATCCATTCTATATACTCATTAATTATTTGAACTGTATTTTTGCTTCTTTCCAGTCTTTCGATACCAGAAATTGCAAGCACCTTTGCAATATTTTTTAACTTATTAAAATCGGCTGGATATTTCCATTTAATACTGGCAATTAAATTCCGCAAAAACTGCGCTTTCTCACTCTTTATATTATTTGTATCAATTTCGTTTGCAATTTCTATGAGTTCGCTTTTTATATTAAAATATTTTCCCACAAGCTCAGTTGCACTTTTTGCTTTAGAATCGATAAAAAATTCCACATTTTCCGGTTTTTTAATTTCTGGCCAAATATGATGATCTATCCAAACAACATTTTTAAAAAATAGAAGAAGCGGGACAATTTGCGCGCTGCCTGTCAAATCGAAAATGTAAAGCTGATTTAGGAATTTTCGCCTTATTGCTGTCAAAAGCGTGTCTTTTAGTCTATAGGCCGATGAAAGAAAAACATTACACTTAAAACTCATGAGATTTTGATAAAAAAGTGATAGAGCAATTATGCCATCAGGATCTGCATGTGTAATAACAGTTGGTTGCATAAAATCACTATTGTTTATTCAAAATTATAAAGATATTTTTCACTAAAAACAAATAAAAAATATGGTAAGAGTTCCAAAAAAAAGAAAAAAAGTAATTTTAATTGTCATAGATGGTTTAGCAGATATTCCTGTAAGGGATAAAACACCACTAAGCCAAGCAAAAAAACCGAATCTAAATTATTTTGCTGAAAAAGGAATAACTGGTGAATTGAACCTTATTTCAAAAAAATTGCCTGTTGCTAGCCACATAGCAAATATTGCGCTACTTGGATATAATCCAGAAAGATATTATTTGCAACGCGGCCCATTGGAAGCAATCGGTGCTGATGTGCCATATACACAGGGTCATCTTGCATTAAGATGCAATTTTGCAACTGTGGATAGAGAGCTGACTGTTTTAGATAGGCGTGCTGGAAGAAATACTTTGGGTTTAGATGAAATTGTAAGATACATAAATGAAAATGTAAAAATAGGGAAAGATTTTATTTTCTTTCGAACATATGGCCACCGCGCAGTTCTTGTCATTAAAGATTTTTTGAGTGACAAAATTACTGATAACGATCCTTACATTCCTTTTGAAAAAGTAAAAAGAATTGTTGCACTGGATAAAGAATCTGAGAAGTCGGCAAAAATTGTACAGGAATTTGTCGATAAATGTCGAGAAGTGATTGAATTTCATTCAGCAAATGAAAAAAGGGTTAAAAGTGGTATACCCCCAGCTAATTATATTTTAGTGCGGGATGCAGGAAATCGACTCCCAGCTATAAGAAATTTTGTACAAAAGTATAAGCTCGAAAGGGCCGTTTGTATTTCTGAAAATGGTGTGATGAAAGGTACTTGTATGCTTGCAGGTTTTGATTGCATTACAGTACCAGAATTAAAATTTGAACCAAGCTTAAAATTCATTTTTAGCAATATCGAAGATGCACTTTCAGAGTATAACTTTGTTTATGCACACATAAAGGGACCGGACGAACCAGCACACGACGGTAATTTTTATGGCAAACAAACAATGATTGAGGCTATAGATCGAGAACTTGGAAAATTGAGAGATTTTGACGGAATTTTGATTATTACATGCGACCATATAACATCGTGTAAAACACGTTCGCATATGGCTGGACCTGTACCTGTTTTAATATATGGACTTGGAAAGGACAGAGTAAAAACTTTTGATGAAATAGCAGTTAAAAAGGGTAAGTTAAAATTGATCACAGGAAAAAAATTATGGCAGATTGTTTTTGGGAAATAATATGAAAGTCAAAAATTTAAAAATAAGAGAAATATTTGCTACTAATTCGGTAAAAACAATTGAGGTAGAATTAGAAACTGATAAAAGTAATGTTTGTGCTTCTGCTCCTATAGGTACAAGTAAAAGTAAATATGAAGTAACGTATTTACCAACTGAAAAAATAGTTGCAACTTTTCCGGATGTGAAAAAATATTTTATAGGAAGGACTTTTTTGGATTTAAATGATGTGGATACAGCACTTAAGGCGCTTGATGGGACGGCAAATTTTAATAAAATCGGTGGTAATTTAGCACTTGCGCTATCATTTGCATTTGCAAAGGCGTTTGCAGCAGAAGAAGATAAAGATCTTTTTTCATATTTTTCCTCAATTACTAAACTCAAAATTAAACCAAAAATTCCGCTACCTCTGTGTAACGTTGTTGGTGGTTGGTCAGGACAATCTGATATACAAGAATTTCTTCTATTTCCAAAAAATCATGAATCATTTTTTAAATTTATGGAAAAAATTTCTACAGCCTATCTTGCAATTGGACACAAAATTAAATCTCTGGATAAAAGTTTCAAATTTGGTAAAAATCTTGAATCGGCCTGGATTACAAATTTAAATGTTGAACAAATACTTAACATACTAAGTCAGTTCGATCTAAATATAGGAATAGATTTTGCTGCATCACAATTCTGGGATGGAGAAAAATATGCATATTCTACTGGCGCTCTATCTACAATGCAACAGCTATCAGTAATAGAGGATTTGGTTGAGAGATTTCCAATAAAATACATAGAAGATCCTTTTCATCAAGAGGACTTTATCTCTTTTTCAACAATTACTCAACATTTAGGAAAAAAGGTTATAATTGCTGGCGATGATATTTTTTCTACAAACCTAAATAGGCTAAAAATTGGCATAAACTATGGTGCTGCCAATGCCATAGTAATTAAGCCGAATCAGATTGGAACATTAAGTGATGCTATAGCAGTTATCGAAGAAGCAAAAAGAAATGATATAAAAACGGTTGTTTCGCACCGCTCGGGCGAAACAGAAGATACTCTTATTTGCCATTTAGCCGTTGGGCTAGGTTGTGATTTTATTAAAATAGGTATATCCGGAGAAAGAACAATAAAAATAAATGAAATGATTAGGATAGAAGAAAAATTTGCACATTGATTATTATGAAATTTTTTAAGTCAAATCAAAAATATACCTTTGCTGCAAGTCAGAGAAACAGAAAAATAGCTCGTCTTTTTAATAAAGTGATCGCGTTTCATATCAATCACAGAGACACCGTCATTTTGATTCTTAGCATTGCTATTTCAATTATGTTGCTCAGATCAAGTACATTCAATTCGTTTGTTGCAACATTGGCAAAATTCGGAATAATTAGCTCATTTATTCTCGGGTTTTTATTTGCATTCGGATTTACTACTGCGCCTGCAATTTCCACACTTTATTTACTCGCAGAGCACGTCAATCCATTCCTGATAGCAACACTGGCAGCAGCTGGAGCAATGATAGCAAACTATTTCATTTTCAATTTTGTGCGAAACCATTTTATCTATGAAATTAGATCCATTTCCTTGAACTATTTAAAGTATGATTTCTCTGAATTTGAACTTATGATAAAAAAGCATCTTGTGAAATCGAAATCTTTTCGAAATATTTTTCCAGCGCTAACGGGTTTTATTATAAGTTTGCCACTTCCAACAGAAATGTTTGTTTCAATTATGTGGACCATAGCAAATTACGATTCGAAAAAAATTCTCCCACTTTCCTATATTTTTAGCTTTTTAGGAATCCTAAATCTTGGTTTGCTAAAAATGCTTTTTAGATGAATTTATTCGAAGCGAGCTCTGCACTTGCTACAAGCAGTATCTACTTGTATTACAGCTCTAACAATGTCGTTACTAATTGGATATCAATTAATGGGCTTGGAATAGAAATAATTCTATTTTTGGTTACGCTGCCACCGTACAATGAAGCCAAATGGCGTAAGTAATAGGAATAATTAAATATAATTATGATAGAAATTGATGGAGCGATTGGATATGGACAAGTACTAAGAACTGCCATTGCACTATCTGCTCTCATGCTTAGACCGATACGAATTTTTAATATTAGAAAAGGGAGGCCAAAACCAGGTTTAATGGCACAGCATCTGACCGGAGTTAAAATAGCCGGTGAGTTTTGTAATGCAGATATAAAAGGTTTACAACTGGGCTCTACTGAAGTAGAATTTATTCCCAAATCGTTTGCAGTCTCTGATAAAAAAATTGATATAGGAACTGCTGGACAGATATCATTGCTTCTACAAACACTAACACCACTACTGATTTTTTCGAAGAAACCGGTAAATCTGGAAATTGTTGGTGGAACAGCAGGGCTTGGTGCGCCAACCATTCAATATATAAAACATGTTACCTTCCCTCTATTGACAAAACTCGGAGTTAAAATGCCAGAGATAGAGATAGATAGAGAAGGATTTTATCCAAAAGGAGGTGGAAGAATAAAAATAAAATTCCAGCCTGTGGAAAAATTGAATGCAATTGAAATAATGGAACAGGGAGAAATAAAATCAATAAAGGGACTTTCCATATGTGGAAAATTGCCAGAAAAAATTGCAGAAAGACAGGCTGATGCTGCAAGAAAAAAACTTTTGGACCATGGCTTCGAAGCTGATATAGAGCATTTTTCTGTAAACACTCTTTCTCCTGGAACATCCATTACATTATGGGCAGAGTGTCAAAATACAATTCTTGGTGCAGACAAAATTGGTAAAAGAGGTATGCCTGCAGAAAAAATTGGCCAAATGGCAGCAATGGAACTTATAAAATCCATCCAATCAGGAGCTGGGCTAGATAAATTTATGGCAGATCAAATAATACCATTTCTTGCACTAGCTGATGGACGGTCGAAAATTAAGGTTGAAGAAATAACAAAACACTGTCGAACGAATATGGTAGTTACTGAACAAATTCTAGGTGTTAAATTCGATGTAAAGGATAAAATAATTTCAGTTAATGGCCTATCTATAAGATTTTAATATGGATTTGCCAATTCCGATTGCTAATCCCGCACTTGCTAATCCTAAACCTACTAATATAATATTGGGCAAGCATAAATCGATTTTCTCATAGGTAAAAATCTGCTCAGCTGCTTTATAAAATGCAAGACCGCTTGTAAAGGAACTTAGACCAAGTGCCTCCAATTTATATTTAAGTCGCTTCGAAACGTTTTCTTCTTTAAGGCCATAGAATGGCATTCTTATCTTTGTTATTGTTTAGTAGTAAAATATTTAACTTTTACTATCTCTTTAATTAATGTTGGTTATGGCATATGAAGGCGAGGTAAAAGAAATTGAATTAGTATCTGCAGAATATTTTCCTAAATATGCAGGAAGTATAAGATGCATTGCATTGGGTACTGGACCAACTACTTTTGCCGATAGACTAATAAGAGCATCAATTGAATATCCGATTCCAATTAATACCGGCAAATATACAACTGGATTATCGGAAATTAATTATGTTGCTGCATTTGACAATGATGAACGTTCTATTGAACGTTTAAGAGAAACAGAAACAACAATCGTCGAACCTCTTTTCAAATTCGGAAGATTGAGGAAAAAATTATCGCCGTATAGACCATTTATCTATGGTTCTGTTCTTACACGTGAAACTGGAGGAAGAAGTGGTCTAGGTAGATCGATTTTAGCCGGACCGATGGAATTTAATTACATGGAACCTGACATAACTAGGGGAATAAATGAAATTGTAAAACGAGATGCAGATACCAGCCGAGCAGCACATATAGAATTTCGTTTTCACACATATGGTAGTCATGAAATGATTGAACCAGCACTACACTATAAAATTCGTACAGCTGGGTTAAAACGTGGTACAACAATTGTTTATTCAGTTGCGCCAGGAGATGATGATAAAATTGGAAAGGAAATATATAAAATAAAATTTCCACTAAATGAGTTTTCTGACTGGCATGGTGCAACAATGGTATTTCATGCTGACAATAATTTGAGTTATGGGAGTAAAAGAGAACTTTCAGATGATATAGCCATTCATACACTCCTAGGGCTGGTAATGTCAGGAATGCAAAGGCATGATGTAAGAAGAAAAATTTTCCGTACCACCACTTTAAATTTGGAGGATATACCAAGTGTATTTAATCGTTCAAGACATTATTTTATGGCAGGTATAAAAGTGCCTGTAGGATACCGGTACAAAGGAAGATTGAGAAAAAAAATAGTACTTGATATTGAGTCGGTAATTAGATCAATAACAAGCGGGTTATCAATACTAAGATTCAATCCAGAAGAATATAAAATGGCTGAAGTCGAACTAATTCGTGATATGCCGCTTTCTGATTATCCAAGTATATATGCGGTTGGCGTGCCTAGTTTGTGGGAAGTGGAAAAGGCTATTGGGGATGAAAGAGAAATAACAAAAAAAGCTGGATTAAAAACAACAGATAATGTTATATGGTATGCGCTCAATCCAAAGGAAAATCCTAGCGTTTATGCTGCACGTATATTTCCGATATCATCGCCAGATTTTAAGAAACCAGTCAATTTCAAGACTGCACAAAGATGTTGCGGACATGCGATTAAGTGTGATGGCAAACGTTTCGTAACATTCCATCCTAATTATCTGAAAAGACATTTGAAAGCACAGATCGATCCAAAATATTTGGTTAAAAATTTGTTTGAAATGATAGCTGATGATCTTGGTCTACCTTCTTATCAAGAGCTATTTGAATAAACATGTCGCTTAAGTCAGAAATTAAAAAGACGCGACGCGAAATGCGAAAATTTGGAAGAATAATAAGCAAAATAATTGCATACGAAAAAATGAGAAAAATACAGCAAGAGGCAAAATTGAGGGAAAGTCTTTTGGAAAAATATCTTTTTGAAAAAAATCTTGATCGATTTGTGCGAAAAAGAAAGTTCGATTTTGAAATAGATCGCGCACAGAATATCGAAGAAATAGCAGATAGAATAATGAACGAACAATATAGGGCATTAACAGTACCACTTCTTTCACAAATTGCAAAAATATCAAAAACGAGAGCTCGTGAGATATTGGAGAGTGGTGTTAAATCTGGTAAGTATGCAAAAAGAGAAAGAATGCTATATGGAAAGAAATTTGAGATATATTCACCTGCCAACAATTTTTATTCCTATATACCGCATAATAGCAGCCCAGCAAAATATTATAAATTTAGAAATGAACTATTGATGGAGTTCATAGCAGAAAGGGAAATTACAGTCAAAGAATTGAATGAAAAAGTGCGTAAAATTTGCAAAAAATATTCGCTAACTGAGCCTGAATGTGCACAGTTTAAGTCTCTGGCTTTGCAGGACTTAAGTGAAAGGGGAAATATACGAAAAGAGGGAATAAGCTATGTTTTCGGTACAAGCAAACCAGTCAAATCGGCCGAGCTACCATCGCGACATAAGTCAGGAATAAGTATGGAAAAATATAAAAAACTGCTTGCTATTTCGCGAAAGATATTTCTTTATTCAATGTACGAGCCGCTAACAAGGGATGAGTTCGTATCACAATTGCAGAAATACTCTCGACAACGCAATTTAAAAGAAATTGCACACTATTTGCTTGCTGATCTCAAAAAGGAAAATTATATTGTTGAGCTCGGTTCTGGAATTTATATTATGCGAAAAATTAGGATAGAGTAAAAATTTTTTTTTAAAATTTTTTTATATAAAAAATATGACAGAGCCAAAAGTATGTCCATATTGTGGTAATAAAGTTTATTATGGTTATGAAAAGCACGTTTTAATTTGTAAATTTAAAAAGTAGCAATCTCCAGCTTAAGTATATTATTTTTAAATTCCTTTGCCACAATTTCTGAATTTGGAGAAATTGGAATTAGCTTAAAATATCCTTTCTTGCCAGCATACGCCTTAATTTCAATACTTTGTTCAAAAACATTTATCTCTATATCGCTCTCGTCCTTCACATCAGGCAACTTTATCTCAATTATTTCCCGCCCATTTAATTTTTTAATTTCTGTTTGCGGTTCCTCCACAATTTTCACTTTTGCCATTTTTGCAAGTTTTGGTTTTGTTGCAATTCGTTGACTTTTGGTCAGTTTGCTTGGTCCAGATTGTATGGTAATAGTTATACCTCGTGAAAATGGAATTCTAAAAATTTTTCCAATCTCTCTTTCCACCTCTTCAAAAAAATCTTTAAGCAAATAACCACAGAAAGGACAATAGTTCCAGCCACTTTCAATCTTTTTTCCACAATTTTTACATTTTCTTGTTCTAAACATCACTATATTATTTGATTTTTATTTCTTTTGTTTTTTTCCTCGGTTTTGCTTTTTTAAATCGAATTTCAAGTACCCCATTTTCCATAGTTGCTTGAGCACTTTCTGGAATCACTTCAACTGGCAGTGTAAAAGCCCGCCTTAGAGCACCAAACTTTCTTTCAGCTCTAAATACATTTTCACTTTTCTCTTTTCGAACTTCCTTCTTTTGTGCAGAGATCTCAAGTGTATTTTCAGTTGCTCTTATACTTACTTCTTCCTTTTTATATCCTGGCAAATCAGCTCTTACTATGAGTTCATTTTCAGTTTCACTTATATCCACAGGAAAAGTTTGCCATTCCAGTAACGATTCTGGCATCATTCGCTCGATAATACGATGTAAACGCCGATGTAATCTATCAATCTCGTCCCAATCCCAATACCAAAAAGCCATACCAATCATTTTTAATTTTATGATATAGTTTTAAATATTTTTCCTTTGATTTAAAAAAGTATGAATTTGTTACTTGTAATCTGTGGAATGATAGATCTAATTGCTGGAATAACTATTTTAGTTATTCCTATTTCTTTTTTAGCTGAAATAGCAAAATTCATTGCAGCTGCTCTAATAATAAAAGGTTTTTGGAGTATAATAGTGGGAATATGATACTTGCAATATTAGGCATGATTGATATATTGGGGAGTATTTTAATTCTAACAAGTCCGATAGGATTGCAAATAGTAAAGTATATTGGATTGATTTTACTCATAAAAGGGTTAATAATAACACTCTCTGATATTATTGAAACTTTTACTGGCTTTTGATTCCTAAATATGCAAGTAAAACAATTATTACGATTATTAAAATCATTGATATGGCAAAAACGTTTCTGCCACTTTTTCTATATTTTGGATCGCTATAAAGAATAGCACCGGATATTAATCCAAGAGGTATTGGATTAAATATTGCACATAAATAAGCCAATAACTTTAACCTATCTATTCGCATATTTTTATATTTATTTCGCGTTTATAAAACGCTTACTACCTTTGTTTTTAACCTTGCTACACCGCCAGTGGGTTCTGCCAAAACTTCACCACATTTTAAACATTTTACAATTGTTGCAGCACGGTCAAAAATTATTTGTTCATTTCCACATTTTTTGCAAATAACTTTTAAAAATCTACTTCTTGGTCCTTTTACAATCTTCATACTATTCTACTTCCCTCTTTTACATCTTTTTCAGGCGCAATAAGTACTACATTTCCTTTTTCATCCTGAGCAGCTAAAATCATACAATTGCTTTCATAACCAAATATTTTTTTCGGCTCAAGATTTAAAACAAAAACAAACTTTTTTCCTTTTAGTTCTTCAGCTCTATACCATTTTGCAATTCCAGCCACTGCTTGCCTATGCTCTGCACCAAAATCAACTTGCAATCTAATTAAATTTCGCGCATCTTTTATTTCTTCCACATCCACAACTTTCCCAACGCGCATATCAATTGTTTTCCACATATCAAAATTTATCATTTACCCACCTTCTTAAATAAATAATCACCTTTTTTAATCTTACCTTTAAATTTTCCAAATTTGCAATCGCTCAATTTTCCAGATTCAACACCTAGTTGCGCGTTAATTTTTTCACTTGTTGAAGGCATGAATGGGCTAATTAATATTGATATAATTCGACATGCTTCCAACAAATTATACAAAACATTTCCAAGTTCCTTTCCACTCAATTTCCATGGTTGCTTTTCATTTATGTATTTATTTGTTGCACGAACAAATTTCCATATTTCATTTAGTGCATTATGCAGCTCAAAATTTTCCATATAAGAAATAATTTTCTCTAAATTCAGCTGTTTGTCCAATTCTGGTATTCCTTCTATTTCGCCTTCAAATTTTTCGGCTAAAGTAAGAACACGATAAATTAGATTTCCCAAATCAGCAACAAGTTCTCCATTTATTCTTGCAATCAACGCTTCCTCAGAAAAATCACCATCCTCGCCAAATGGTATTTCTCTAATTAAAAAATATCTTATTGCATCGACGTTGTATTTTTTTGCAAGTTCAAATGGATCTACTGTAGTACCGAGTGATTTTGAAAGTTTTTTGCCACCGCTTGTTATATATCCATGCACAAGAATTAGTTTTGGTAACGGAATACCTGCAGATAGAAGAATTGCTGGCCAAATAACTGAATGAAACCAATTTATACCTTTCCCAATCAAATGAACATCAGCAGGCCAATATCGTTGATATTTCTCTCCAGGAAATTCAAGTGCTGATATATAATTTGTAAGAGCATCTATCCAAACCCATATCTTATGTGTGCTATCAATTGGCGTGTCAATTCCCCAATTTATATTCGGTCTACTTACAGATATGTCCCTTAAACCCTCTTTTAGCCGAGCTAAAATCTCATTCTTTCTTTTTTCAGGATAAACAAATCCCTTTTCCAACAATTTCAAAATTGCATCTTTATATTTGCTCAATTTAAAGAAATAGCATTCCTCTTTTAGCCATTCTGGTTCTTTATTATGCTCTGGGCATTTGCCATCAACCAAATCCCTTTCTGTCTTGAATTCCTCGCATCCGCTGCAATAATAACCTTCATAAATGCCTTTGTATATATCACCATTATTAAATAATTTTTTAAAAATTTGTTGCGCAACTTTTACATGCCGAGGTTCGGTTGTTCGGATAAAATCGTCGTAAGAAATATAAAAAATTTTGCACAGTTCCTTAAATTTCTCTGCATTTCTATCTACAAATTCCTTTACTGGTATTCCTGCTTCGCGTGCAGCCTTTTCATTTTTTTGTGCATTTTCATCTGTACCAGTTAAAAAGAAAACGTCCTCGCCTTTGAGTCTATGCCATCTAGCTAAAACATCAGCACATACTTTTTCGTAAACATGTCCTAGATGCGGCGGTGCATTTACATAATCAATTGCTGTAGTAATATAAAACTTCTTAATTTTCACCACTTAAATTTTTATATCAGCAATAGAATTTATAACCATATCGGGTTTTATTTTTTTAGTAATTTTGTCAATGCCTGTACGAACAAGAACAGTGAAATATCCAAGATCCTGTCCAGTTTTTATATCTGCTGCTAGTTCATCGCCAATAAGAACAGTTTGTTTTTTGGGCGAAGCATTGAAAAGATCAATGAAATAATTCATAAACCGTGATGGTTTACCTATAAGAATTGATTTTTTACCAGTTGCATATTCTATGGTATTAACAAAAACTCCGGTTCCTATATCTAGTTTATTACCATGAATAAAATATCTTCCTTTACCACATGATAAAAATTTGGCACCATTTTTTATGGCTGTGCATGCCAAAGAAAGTTTTTCATAATTAAAATTAAAATCATGTCCAACTACCACATAATCAGGTTTTTTTTCTGTAATTTTAGCTACCGCTTTCAGTTCCTTCTTAATACCGTCGCCAATTGCAAAAACTCGTGCCTTCTTTCCTCTTAAATACTCTGCTGCCACGAAGGATGAGGTGATAACTTCATTTTTATTCACAGGAATGCCAAAAGTTCTTAATTTTTTTACTATACCATCTCTAGGAAGAATAGTATTATTAGTTATAAAAAGACACTGTTTACCTTCTTTGATAAGATTATTCAATATTTTTTCTGCACCAGGAATTAATTTATCCCATGTCCAAACAGTTCCGTCTAAATCAAAAATAAATGTTTTGAATCGCCCAAATCTCATAATATTTAATTCTATCTTTCAATTCGAGCAAATTTTGGTGTAATTATAAGATAACCTTCCTCTGTGCCGACAATATCAAAATTGTTTTGCATGCAAATTCTTTTCATTTTTTGCAAGCTGTTCTGAAACTCACCCAAATCCCTTTTCTGTATATCTTTTGTTTTCAGAAATACAACATTACCATCCTTAACCAATTTTACAATTCTTTCCACATCGTCAAATCCGCCAAGCCTTTCAACACGAACAGTTACTTTTTCTGTTGGAGGTTCTTCAACCGGCAATTCCACAGTTTCTTTTTTTCTTGGCAAAAACCCTTCCACTACTTTTTTTATTTTTTCAATCATAAACTCACTATTTTAATTTATTTTTTAAATTTAATTATTTTGGTGTACAGATATTGGTAAAGGTACTTGTTCCTATTAAAACAAAGGTGCCATTCTTAAACTCAAGACTTCCGACATAATTCCTTAGCTCAAGTACTTCATTTTGATAATTTATCGTGCATCTTATACTTCCATCATCATTCAAAATGGTCAATACCCCTCTTTTTATGTTTATTAAAATTTTGTTTTGACTGATATTTGAAATGTAAAATTCTTCTGGCAAAATTGAAAATTGTGTATTTACATTGACAAAAGATAAATTATTTATAGCAAAAAGAGGGGCATTTAATTTTCCTTTCAAATTGCTATCAAAATTAATACTTCCGTTTGCATTCTGAAATTGCATTGCACAAGAAGTAGGTGTGAGAACTTTTGCATTATTTATCATAACTTCATCGCAATTCCCGCTAATAGAAATGCTTGTATTAACAGCAGTAAATACCTTTCCAGCAAGTGATTCACTGTCTATACTTAACCGTATCTCTGTAATTTTTCCCTCTGTTTTTTGTGTAAGACCCAGAATTGAAGAAAGAACTTTTTCACCGCCAATCTTTACAAAATTAACAAATCTTAAGCCAATTTCTGTTCCAAATAGAAAACCAATTACAGCCAAAGTTACTACAATCACAATCAGAAGTTTCGATATTTTTTTCCAGGCAGACATTCTATCTAATTATATATAAGTTTATATGTTTTTAAATAAAAAATAAGGATTGAATGATCCTAGGTCAGTTTGACATTGTAACAATAGTTTGGTTTATATTGATTTTCATATTCATTTTTTTCCAGCAACAAATAATAGTGTATCAAATACTTTGGCGACTTGGTATAACACTTAAAATGTTGGATGACTTCACGCTAAAAGCAAAAAGAACAATTTACAGAAAAATTGCAAAAAAACCATCACCGAAAATAAAAAATGCGATAAACAATTTTTTGGAATTTTTTATAATCGAACCAGTTTCTTTAGATCCATACGGAATAATAAAAAAATTTGAACATCTGACAATACTGTCTGAAAAAAAATTCAAATATTTTGTAAAGCACATTGCACCACACCTTGATTCGGAATCTAGAGCAAATCTTGCAATGGGCATTTCAGGTGCAATAACACTAAATCAATTAACAAAAACTATAAGACATTATATGGAACTTATAAGAAAAACGCGAAACCTTCAGCTAGCAATGCTCTTTCAAATGAATATACCTTTGATCGAAAGAATAGCTAAAGCACTTTCAAAAGGAACGGATGCACTAACAAATGGATGGCCAATTGGCGATTCGGTTGGTGCATTAGTTGGTGCTCACCTAATTGGAAAGGCCCGCACAAAGGAAATTGAGGAAGAAACACTAGTTGCTACTCGCAGAATAAAAGGAAGAACTGTTTTGATAGTTAAAGCCAAAGGTCCTGGCGGAAGGCTTGGCAGGATTGGACGGGCTGTGGAAAAAATTGTGAAAAAAGGAAAAATAGCAAAAATTATTACCATTGACGCAGCTGCTAAGCTGGAAGGTGAAAAAACCGGTAGTGTAGCAGAAGGTGTTGGTGTGGCAATAGGCGGCATAGGGGTTGATAGAGCGTACATAGAGAATTTGGCTACTGAGCGTAACATACCACTGGATTCCATAATAATTAAAATGAGTCAGGAAGAGGCAATAATGCCAATGCGGGCTGAAATTCTTCAGGCTGTGAAAAGAGTTGTTCAGCTTGTCGAGGAAAATATTGCTACTACAAAAGAAAAAGGAAAAATAATTGTGGTTGGTGTGGGAAATACGTGTGGTGTTGGAAACGATTCGCTCTCAGCTCAAAAAGCCGAAGAGCAAATAAGAAAAATTATTAGAATTATGCGCGCGAAAGAAAAAGAAGAAGAGAAAAAGCCATTTTGGTTATCAATTTGGAGTGGATATTAGACATCACAGCCTCTTACTGTTTTTCTTCCATTGGCCTTTGCTCGTTCAACTGCTCGCTTAACTTTGGAGCTAATGCATGCGTCCAGCTCTTCCCAAAAGTCCCCTCCAACTCGCATTCCTTTTAACAAAGCTTTTACAGCCGATTTAACAACATACGCCATTCTTTTCACCGTATTATTTTTAATTTTTGGATTTAAATTTATGTTCACTTTTATTTATAATTAAAATGAAAAAAATTTGTTATGAATTTATTGGCCTGTTCGGCTGGGCGCATAAACATATTTCATCATAGGTTCCACAAGTGACTGCTACAAAAACTTAAATATAATTTAATCCATAAATTAAAACGAAAAAACTTCTTGAACCGAAACATAAGTATATTCTGGTGGGTTGTGCAGCTATAATTATTACAATAATAGCAGCAACTGCTTCGCCCGAAAGTCAGTCACATCCAATAGGCGAAATAATCGGAACTTCAGGTAGGTCTCTCAGCGGATTATATCTATATGATCTTTATATTGGAATTGTTGGTTGTAATGGTGCTAATAACTGTAGAGGAAAATTAAATTTTAACAAATCTTTTTAAATCTTTCTTTCTCTCTTTTAATTATGTTTAACAAATTAGCATTAGATCTATTCACATCAGATCTAATAAATGCATGGAAATGGAAAGAAAAGAATCTAAAACCAGAGCAAAGAGCAGAGGTAATAGTAAATAACAATTCCATAGCTGTTTATGGTGAAGAAGGAATAAATCAGCTA
>Ga0105158_1000143_pt1 | contig 32345 bp, 33 predicted proteins | sample LHCtaG_FD_81567 | JGI IMG/M metagenome (GOLD analysis project Ga0105158, IMG submission 81567) | Hot spring microbial communities from Little Hot Creek, USA to study Microbial Dark Matter (Phase II) - LHC4sed_matched | ecosystem: Environmental > Aquatic > Thermal springs > Hot (42-90C) >...
TAAAGGCCGGGGTATTTGGAATCCCATGATGCGTATAAATTCTCAGGTGAAATTTCCACATCAAGCAACATTGCACAGATGATATGGAGCGAATTCCATTTATACAACGGGAATGATATAATGGAACCGTTTGGGGATCCAAAAATAACGTTGTTGAATTTAAAACGTTAGTATTATCGGGAGCAGGATCATTCATCTTTAGATTTTAAGCTTGAGATCCTTCCTCAACCAGTAAAGCCATGATGTTTTAAATTTCTTCTTTTCTTTTTCCATTAAATCCACATTTATACTTTTTACACTAAAAAAGGAAAGGTAAGAATTTAAAAGAGGGTTTCGAAATGGTTCTTTTCAGCTTTATCTTTTAAGGCATCCAACTTTCTAACTATGTTAGCTCTTCAAGAAAATGTAGTGAAGGTTCGTTGAAAATCAAATGCTGTCTCTGTGCGGTCGACTGGTTTTAACGTAAAAGTTAAAAAAGCGAATAAATAATTTTTAGGGGGTGTTTTGGTGCGTGCTTTGGTTTTGAGTGGTGGTAGGGGTACTCGTCTGCGTCCTTTGACTTTCAGTTTGGCTAAGCAGCTTGTCCCTGTTGGTAACCGTCCTATTTTGGGTTACGTGTTAGATAAGGTTGCTGAGGTCGGCATTAGGAGTGTTGGTATTGTTATTGCTCCTGACACAGGTTGGGCTGTACGTGAGTATGTTGGTGATGGTGGCGAGTGGGGTTTTCGCGTCGAGTACATTGTTCAGGAGCCTTTAGGTTTGGCTCACGCCGTGAAGGTTGCCCGCGGCTTCCTTGGTGACGACGACTTCTTGATGTGTTTGGGCGATAACCTTCTGGGTTCAAGTCTCCGCAGCTTCGTTGACACGTTTGAAAGTGAAGGACTTGACTGTCTCATTCTCTTGAAGGAGATTAATGATCCGAGGATGTTCGGTGTAGCCGTCCTCGACGGAGACGGTAGGGTTGTCCGCTTGGTTGAGAAGCCGGCTGACCCGCCGAGCAACTTGGCCCTTGTCGGAGTCTACACTTTCTCAAGCCGAGTTCACGAGGCAATTGATAGGATCAAGCCTTCTTGGAGGGGGGAGCTCGAGATCACAGACGCCATACAGGAGATGGTTAACATGGGCTGTAGAGTTAAAGCGAATATTCTTAACTCTTGGTGGATTGACACTGGTAAAAAGGATGATGTGCTGACTGCTAACGCCATAGTGCTTGATGAGTATGCTGTGTGTGAAGTTCGAGGTGAGGTTATCGAAAGCAAAGTTGAGGGGCGCGTCAGAGTTGAGGAGGGGGCTCGCGTCGTTAAAAGCGTTGTTAGGGGTCCATGCGTGATCGGTAGGAACTGCCTAGTCGAAAACTCGTTTATTGGTCCATACACGAGTATCGGCAACAATTGCAGGGTTATAAATTCGAGCTTAGAGTACTGCGTGGTTATGGAGGGGGCTGTTGTTGAGGGGGTTGAGAGGCTTGAGGAGAGCCTTATTGGCAGGAACGCTAGGGTTATGAGGCGTGGGGGGAGAAACGCCGTTAAGCTTCACGTAGGTGACTTCTCAGAGGTGGAAGTGTGAATGGGCGCTTGCAGGAGTTACCTCTTGAAGGGGTTCGCGTGTGGGAGCTACGCGTGTTGCCTGACGAACGCGGCTTCTTCGCCGAGGCTTTGAGGAGTGACTGGAGTGAATTCGTGGACGAGTGGATTACGCAGGTTAACGTTAGCTACAGTTACCCTGGAGTAGTTAGAGCTTGGCACAGGCATCTCAAAGGTCAAGTGGACTATTTTCTCGTGCTTGAAGGCGCCATGAAGATCTGCGCCTACGATGAGAAGGCTAGAAGGCTTGTGGAGGTTGTTGCGAGTGGGAGGAAGCCTGTCGTGGTGAGGGTTCCGGGGTATTACTGGCATGGGACTAAGACCGTGAGTGATGTACCGTCGCTGACCGTCTACTTCGTCACTCGCCTCTACGACTACGGGAGCCCTGACGAGGAGAGGAAACCTTGGAATGACCCGGGAATAAACCCTGTCGAAATTAATGGTAGGCGTGACGACCCTAGGTGTGGGAAGCCTTGGGACTGGTTTTACCCGCCTCACAAGTAGGTGAGCATAATGAGAGTTCTTGTCACTGGTGGTGCTGGCTATATAGGTTCGGTTCTCGTGAGAATCTTGCTTGAGAAGGGTTATAAGGTCAGGTGCCTTGACAGGTTCTTCTTCGGCTTCGACTCGATAAGGGACATCGAGGATGACGTCAACTTCGAAGTGGTTAGGGGTGACGTGAGGTTTGTTGACGGCTCGGTGATGGAGGGCGTTGATGCAGTATTTGACCTTGCCGCCCTTTCTAATGACCCGGCAGGGGAGCTTGACCCGGAGAAGACGATGGACATAAATTACAGGGGGAGGGCTAGGGTGGCTCAGCTCGCCAAAAAACACGGGGTTGAAAGATACGTTTTGGCGAGTTCATGTAGCGTTTACGGCTTCCAAGACGGGGTGCTGAGAGAGGGCTCAGAGGTCAATCCGCTGACCGCTTACGCTAAGGCTAACTGGCTGGCTGAAAAGGAGATTCTTCCTCTTTCCGGCGGCGGATTCACGGCTACAGCTCTAAGGCAGGCAACAGTGTACGGCTTCTCTTACAGGATGAGGTTTGACTTGGCTGTTAACGGTATGGTGCTCGGGTTCTTTAAGAACGGACGTGTTCCAATATTGAGGGATGGAACCCAGTGGAGGCCCTTTGTCCACGTTAAGGATACCAGTATGGCTTTTGTGAAGGTTCTCGAGGCTGAAGCTGAGCTAGTCGACGGGCAGGTCTTCAATGTCGGGTCGAACGACCAGAACTACCAGATATTCAAGCTTGCCGAGACTGTGGCTGACGCGATAGGCTTGCCCTTTGAGTACGATTGGTATGGGTCGCCGGACCGCAGGAGCTACAGGGTTTGCTTCGACAAGATAGCCAACACGCTCGGTTTTAAGCCTAGCTACGATGTGAAGCATGGGGCGAGGGAGGTTTACGACGCATTGAAAAATGGGAGGCTTAACCCAGATGACCCGCGAACAATAACTGTCAAGTGGTATAAGCACCTTTTAGAGATGCACGACTTCCTAAAGAAGATAGAGTTGGACGGTGTCCTCTTGTGAAAGTGGCAATTATAGGTTCAACCGGGCAACTTGGAACAGACCTCGTCAAGGTCTTCAGCACCAGGCATGAAGTCGCGGCTTTGACCCACAAGGATATCGAGGTCGAAAACCCGGCTAGCTGCAAGGTTATTGAGGAAAAGCGGCCTGACGCCGTTATAAATACTGCTGCGTTCCACCGAACTGACGACTGCGAGGTTTACCCTGAAAGAGCGTTTCAGGTTAATGCGGTGGGCGCGAAAAACGTAGCTGAGGCTTGCAACAGGATCGGTGCAGTCTGCGTTTACATTAGCACCGACTACGTGTTTGACGGACGTAAGGGGGTTCCGTATAACGAGGAAGACCAGCCAAACCCGATTAACACGTATGGCGTGAGTAAGCTTGCAGGCGAGCTGTTCACAAGGAACTACTGTGAGAAGCACTATGTGGTACGGGTGGCAAGCCTTTTCGGTGTGGCGGGGGCGAGCGGCAAAGGGGGCAACTTTGTCGAGACGATGATAGGGAAAGCTAGAAAAGGGGAGAATATAAGGGTGGTTGACGACGTGGTTATGAGCCCCACCTACACGATGGACGCCGCAGTTGTCTTAAGGAGCCTGTTGGAGGGGGAGGCTGACTACGGGGTCTACCATATCACGAACAGTGGTTACTGTTCTTGGTTTGAGTTCGCGAAAACGATATTTGAACTCTTAGATATAGACGCCGACTTAAAGCCAATAAGCAGCAACGACTTTGCTTTGAAGGCTAGGAGACCCAAGTTCTCAGCCCTGACAAGCACAAGAGGAGTAAGGCTTAGAGGATGGAGAGAAGCTCTAGAAAGTTACCTTAAAGAAAAAGGACATTTACAAAGTCTTTAACGCTTAAGGAACTCCTCACAGCTGTGCAGCTACTTATCAATTTCAATCGAGTTTATCCTTCTTTTGACACCAGTTTTTCTTTGCGTTGTTAGATGCTTACGTTCTTTTTCTAAGAAAACTTTGTAATAGTTTGACGCCAAAGCGAATTAATTGGTTTTGTAATTAGCTTCTTAAGTATAAAATCTCGAAGACTCATATCCGTAATTTTGATGAGATCTTAATAGGCAACAGTGTAGACTCGCAAACTTCGAACTTGCTTATCGGTTAAGGCATTTTCAGTTCTTGTCTTGTTAAACATATTTTCATTTGGGCCTGCTATATTAGGGTTTCAATGTTTATCATTTGGTGAGTACGAGGAGGTTATTAGAGAAAGAGACATTAATTTCAGTAAACCAGTTATTTTAATAGATCAAACTGTATCTTTATTTTGGAGGCATTTTAACCGAGGTTTTGTGGCGAAGTTTTCAATTGAAAACATAATTTCAGTTTTTCTATGTTTTCAGCTTTTAGGTCTTCATTCATAATTTACTGAAAAATTTTTTATCTTCTTTTGGAGGGATTCTTTGTTCAAGGTGGGTTTGGGGGGGTGTGAATCCCTTTGTTTCAATCGTTAATTTTAATGGAAAATCTAAGCCTGGTAGTTTGTTAGACGAATGTTTAGAGAGTATTCTTCAAACGGATTATCCTTCGTTCAAAATATTGTTTGTTGATAACGGTAGTACTGATGGAAGCGTATAACATGTAGTTGTTGTTTTTTGTGTATGCTTTGTTTTGGCTTGTGTGTTAACAACTCGCAACTCAACAGCTTGCAGTTTTCAGGTCAGCTTCTTCATCTAGTATTCCGCTTCTTGCCTCAAAGGTTCTTCAAGAAACATGTTTTAAATTTACCCTGAATTACCGTTTTTGTGCTGTTTTCCATGGTTCAGGTTACTTTTAACCAGTGGCGAAGTAGAGGAGCCACTTAAGTATATTTATTAATATTGTTATGGTTGAGGCGGCGGCGATCGGTAAGAGTGCCTTTAGTGCTATGTTTCTTCTTGTTCTGGGCACGTATATGAATTGCGCTGGCTCATTCAGCATGAGCTCCATTTTCCCCGCCATTTTCGGTATTTCCGGCAGTTCTTTTTCCGCGTCTGTAAGGGTCTGGAGCAGGAGGTTGTATTCGCCGCCTGCCAGTTGGTCTAGGAGTCTTGTGGCTGCCTGCTTGGCTTTCTGCACGTTGTTCTTCTTTCCGTGGATCATGGCGAGAGTTATGGTTGCCAAATACGGCTGAGGGTTGAGCCTTTCAATCTGCTTTATGTTTCGCAGGATGGCGTCGGTCACCATTACGTGGAGGAAAAGTGTGAGAAGCCCAACTTTCCTGTAGTCTTCTTTTGCGGGCGGCTCGGAGACCTCGCCCACCAGTTTCTTACATGCGTCTATGAGCTGGGCTACGTCATCGAGCCATGGGAGGAGCAGGAGGACGACCGAGAAGGCTATGGATGCGGCTGCCGAGTATAGGAGGGATGAGTGTAGGGTTGCTATGTATGCTTGGAAGGCGTTGAACCATATTAGGGCTGCTGAGGCAGCGTTGACTACGAGTGCTAGGTACGCGAGAATGAAGAGAACCGCTGAGGCGCGTTTGTTTTCCTTCCAGTACTCAAGGTATGCTAGGGGGGGCATTTTAAGACTGGCGACTTCTCCTGTAAGCCTGTTTGAGACTTTAACTGCAGCAACCGTCAACAAGATGGTTACTGCAACGAAGATGACCGCTTTGACCGCGTAATCCCTGACTGTGAAGATGTTCGTGTTAATGTAGTACAGGTAGTTTTCCGTTTGTAACGGGACGAATAATGGGATGAACGCGTATCTCATAACCGCATAAAGAGTAATAAGAATGAGGAATGATGCGGCGGCTGCCACTAAGTAGGGGGCGACGCTTCTCTTCATGATGTTTTGTAGTGACTTCAAACAGAGGCGCCTCAGTGCCTTGAAGCATGTTAAAGGACTGCGGTGTTTAAAAGTGTTAGCGTTGGCTTGCTGCTTCTGTGGGTGGCGTCTTCGTACCGCGTCGTATGCCTGAGAGGGTTTTTTTCACGGCTTCCCTCTGGAGCTTGTTGAGGTGCACCAAGTAGTTCATGTACTCTGATGTTTTCAGCTTGCTTTCTCCTCTCCTGCGGACATGGAAGGTGTATGGTGTTTCCACGATTTTCTTGAAGCTTCCCTTGGCGATTACTTCGAGAAGTATCTTGAACCCTTTCGGGTTGAGCTCTAATCCTTCTACGACCTGCCTTTTGAAGGCGAAGAAGCCTGAGAGTGGGTCTCTTACTTGCCTAGCGCGGGGAATTGAGAGCCTAGCCATGAGTGTTGCCACACGTGAAACCAGGCGCCTCCAACGGGACCAGCCCTCCACGCTCCCGCCCTTAACGTAGCGGCTCGCCACAACCAAGTCGGCTCCCTCCACGATCTCCCGAACCATTTGGGGGAGAACTTCTGGGGGGTGCTGGAGGTCAGCGTCCATGACTGCCACCACATCACCCTCCGCCACACCAAGGCCGTCCACTACGGCTGAGGCAAGGCCGCACTTACCGGGCCTATGCACAACTTTTATGTTACCATGCTTCTTGGCTAGTTCCTCAGCGAGCTCACCTGTCCCATCGGGGCTATCGTCGTCAACAACCACGAGCTCATACATTACCCCGTCAAGGGCTGAGCGGAGGCGTTCGACGAGCTCCTCTAGGTTGTTGCGCTCATTATATGTTGGAACAATAATTGAAAGAAACATGAGCATCTCCCTTCAAACTGTAAGGTATAGTAAGAAAAACATGTGAAACATAAAGCTTTTGGTCTAAAAGTTTTACGTAGAAAAACGGGTTTCCCCTTACGAAAAATTACTTGCCAAATGAGGAACTGCAGTCCTCCGATGAGGTAAGCGTCGCGCGTGAGGCTTGGCTCCATGCCGCATGGGTTTTAATAAAGATGGATTCATGTAGGGAACTCATACTTAGTTCTTGGGGTTTCATCATGCTCATTTTTCTCAGGGTTCATCGAGAGCACGTCACCGGGCTTTACTCCTGAAAGTTTTTATCCTTTCTTATGAAAGAGATATTAGTGTGTTCTGTTTTCTTCTTTCATTCCATGTATGGTTGCCACATAGCATTCAGAACACTGTTTAGAAGTTTCATATAGCGTTGACAAGGATGCTGAAGTTCAAATCGTGCCTGATTAAGTAGGCTTTAATCAACAAGTGTTCTGACATCTTCGAGTTCTTCTTGAGGAGTTCCTCGTTGTTTATTGCTTCCCAGGAAGTTCCAAAAACCGGAATATCCTTGTTCAAAGTTTCAAAACCGAACATCGTGAGTTGTCCCTATGTGCTTCAATAACTTTTGAGACCTTCTCTTCCACAACAATATCCAAAAGTTTGAGAAGCTCTTTCTGTTTTCGTAACCTAGATCGTATGTCTGATAGAGAATCTGTCCATAACTTTTCTAGTGTAGCTTTGCGTTAACCGCCTCTGCCTCTTCAGTCCATCTTTTTGAGTTCTGAAGAAACCCTAAATATCCTACTATAATCGTTTCCTTCTTCAGAGGAAGTATGCGCTTGATCTCGCTCTCGGGAATCCTCCTACCGCCAATAGTCCTAGCGCATTTAACCTTTCCTTCTCTGTTCCACTTCTGAATAGTTCACGTTGTAACTTCGAGAAGCTTCTTGCTTCTTTCATCACGTATAGCTTTCTCAGACATCAGTATAGTTTCGTGCTTAATAGTACTTAAAATTTAAAACTTATCCACTCTGAAACTGCCGACTACGGCTTGTGACGCATCCACGGAACAGGAGAATTCTAGGGCGAAAATTCTTTGTTTTTGAGGGCGCAAATGGACGGGGATCATTATGCGTGTGGATGCTGCGTTTCTATGAAAATCCTTTTATATCTGCTTGGATTCCTGACTCTGGTGTTTTTTGGGCTGGTGGTTTAGCTTGGAGCTACTAGAGCTTATCAAAAGGGGGCTTAGGGTTAAAGGCTTCGTTTATGTTACGGTCGGGAACTTTGTCAATGCCGTCTCGGGATTCTTGTTTTTCTTTTTGGCGGCACGGATCATGGGCGTCGAGAGTTATGGTGTCTTAAGCTATAATGTTTCGGTTGGCTTCGTCGGGGTTGCGCTCACCGTTCTCGGGCTACAAACTGCTATTGTGACGTTTTACCCTAAGGAGAAGAACTTGGAGTTCGTGAGGCAGGCGGCAACCCTAAGCTTCCTGCTAGACTTCGCTGCTTCAATGGTTGTTCTGGCGGCGGTGGTCTTCTTTGACGCTCCCCTCCTGCCGGCGATACTCATCATCTTTGGTGGAACCGCGTTCAGCATGTATATTGGCTTCACTCTCGGCAGGCAGGAGTACAAGAGGTACGCTGTAATCATGACGAAGATGAGGGTGGTCCAGTGTGCCCTCTTGGTTCTATTCTACCTCCTCGTCGCCTTCACCGGCTGGTTCCTAATTTGGCTGGAGGAGATTGTACTTCTCGCCTATAGCATCGCCTACTTGGCTGCGGGCTACGGCTACTTCAGAATCCTCAAGTTTAACTTCTCGTTCAGCGAGGTCTACGCCAAGTGGAGGTTCTGTCTCCCAGCAGCAATTTCAAACATGCTCACAGCATACATAGGAAGCCTCGACAAGGTGGTAATAGGAGCCCTGTTCGGCATGTATTCCTTGGGCAACTACCACCTCGCCTTCCAGTTTCTCACCGCGCTCTTGATCATCCCAACAAGCCTGTTCAGCTTCCTCCTTCCAGAGAAGTCTGGGGGGAGAGTTAGGAGAGAAGTGGAGATCCTCGGCATAGTCACAGCGGCACTAATCACCCTAGCAGGAATCATCGCTGTCCCATACTTAATTAAACTGGTTTTTCCAAGTTTCGAGGAAAGCATTCACGCGATTCAGGTGCTCAGCTTGGCAGTAGTTCCAGCAAGCATAGCATTCATAAATGTAAGCGAGCTCTACAGCAGGGAGAAAGCTGGCCTAGTAATGATATGCTACATGGCAATGTTCGCCGTCTACATGGTAGGGGTGATTTCACTCGGTTCTTGGCTCCAGATGATGGGTTTCGCTGCATCCTACGTGATAGGGCAAGTCGTTCTAGCTTTGGCATCCTACGTGTTCAGGACAAGCCGATGGGAGAAATGGGAAGCCGAAAGAAGAACGAAGAAAGAAAGAGAAGAGACTTAACCACGTTTCACAAAAACTTTTTCAACCCTCTTTTTTCTAGGCGCCACCCTCAGAACACGTAGAGGAGTAGCTGAACCGAGAGAGAATTTTCTGCAATGTGGAGAGATGCTGTTTATGCACAAGGATAAAACTATTGTGTGAAAGTCTAAAATGGGCATAAGCATGTAACGTTGTAACAGTGACGTTTGAAGACTTTTTAAGGTGTCAAAAGAAGGTTTTTTGTTTGGTAAAGCCTTGCTTGATAGAAGGGTTGGAGACGTTGTATGTGTGGAAGGCCCGATCCGGCTGGATGGATGTGGTATTCACCCGTTCACCCCGGAAGCACTGCTATGACGAGAGGAGGGAAGAAGTGAGGGTCTACGTGGATCAGAACGGCCACTTTATGATCACGTTTATATGTTTTCCGTTTTTATTTTTCGTAGTCTGTTGAGTGCTGTTGCTTGGGTTTATGGTGAGGCTACGACTTTGTTTCTGAGCGTCCCTATTTTTTCTATGGTGGCTTCCATTACATCTCCGGGTTTCAGCAGTTTTGGTTGTGGTTTCGAGTAGATGCCGACACCTGAAGGAGTTCCGGTTGCTATCACGTCGCCCGGCTCCAGCGTCATTCCGGCTGATATGAACGATATGAGGTAGGGGATTTTGAATATCATGTTCTTGGTGGAGCTGTCCTGTCTGACTTCGCCGTTGACCTTCATTTGCATTTTCAGATTGTGAGGATCCGGGATCTCGTCCTTGAGCGTGAGGCATGGTCCCATGGGAGCGAATGTGTCGAAGCTTTTCCCTCTAAACCACTGGATGCTCCTGAACTGGATGTCCCTAGCGGAGACGTCGTTGAACACAGTGTATCCTGCCACGTGTTCGTACGCGTCTTCCTCGGGGATGTCTTTTCCCTTTTTTCCGATTACGACTGCTAGTTCCACTTCGTAGTCGACTTGGCTTGAGACCTTCGGGTATATTACCGGGTCTTCGTGTCCGACCACTGCTGTCGCCGGCTTGGAGAAGAGGACGGGTTCCTCGGGCGGCGTTAATCCTGCCTCCTCGGCGTGGTCAGAGTAATTCAGCCCGAGACATATTATCTTTCCCGGTCTGGGGATGGGAGCCATCAGCTTCACACCGGCAAGAGAGTGCATCGCGTGCTCGACATGTAAACCGCCATCTTGGAGTCTATTTGAAAGAGAGAGAACTGCTTCGCGAATACGCTCCAATAAGGACTCGCCAGCAGACAGGACAGAAATCATGTTTAGCCTCTTGTCTCTTTCCTCTAGAATAAAGGAAAGGTCTATAACGCTGTTCTCAATCAGCACGCCGACCCTTAGAGCTCCATTAAGAGAGAAGCAGACAAGCTTCACGAACAACTCCTCCGAAGGATCTTGCTAGTATCCCTCCAGGGGGAAACTAAAAAATTTTTACTTGGAAAGCGCGGCGACGCCACTGGAGGGGAGATATATTTATATCGTGAAACGTTTTTTAGGTTAGTGCCAAAAAACTCGCGCCTCTTATTAGGGGAGATGGTACTACGAGTTTGGCTACCCAATTATTCAGCGGTTTATGAGTCGATGATTTCCCCCTTGCGGGGTTGGGTAGCTGTTAGTAGGTTTAACGTTTCAGGTTCCATGTGGCTTCTTGCCTTCTCCCCATCCCGTGAACTTCACACTCTCCTTCTTGTAAAAATGAAAGGAGGTGGTGGTGATGATGGTCCCTAGGGGGCACCACATTATAGGCGAGGTTTTCGCGGATCCCGAGGTTCTAGACGACTTGGAGTTTATAAGAGAGGTACTCCTAGAGGCCACAGGGATAGCTGGACTGAACGTTCTGGACGTGAAGTTCCACAAGTTTGAGCCAGTGGGGGTTAGCGGCATAATTCTGATTTCAGAGTCGCATGTGGCGATTCATACATGGCCAGAAGACGGGTACGCGGCGATAGACATATTCACGTGCGGCGACGTTGAAAAGTGTTGGGAGGCTTACCGTCACATCATATCGAGAATGAATGTTAAGCACCACATAGAGATGGAGATAAAAAGAGGGCTGATAGAAGATGAGAAATGACTGAGAGCTTGGGCTGCGTGTTGCACGTAGCTCAGGTTCCCGGAGAGATGCTGGGAGGTGGTTTAGCTGAGAGTAGATGAAGAGTTCTTGGGGGAGATTACTGAGGCCTGCAGGACCTTTGTGGTCAACGATCCGAACCTGACAGTTTACGAGGTGCTGAGGCTGCTCAGGATACTTGAGGGGGAAACCACTATTGGGGGAATAACGTGCAAGATGACTGTCTCATCGGTTATGGCGGCCTTGGGCTTCTTGTACTACAAGGGAATGCTCAGGGTTGACCGTGAAAGGTTGACCGTGAAGCTTACGTCCAAGGTTGAGTGGGATGTGAAATCGCTTGTCGAGCTCGAAATTAGGGGGGCTGTTTACGCTCTTTCTAGGGCCGAGGCGCTTAGGGACGCTTTGAAAAAGAGGGATATGGAGATAATATACGAGTTCTCGCAGCTCCCGATAAACTACGACAGCCTGATGAGAAAGTTCGCGTTCATGCAGTCCTTCCAAGACGTGGATGGAAAGGAGATTATATTTGTAGGAGATGACGATTTCCTGAGCGTAACGTGCAGCCTTCTAGGGAGGCCGAAGCGCGTCGTGGTCGTAGACTTGGATGAAAGGCTCCTTGAGGGGATAAGGGAGCTCTCCGATAAGTATGGGCTGGAAATAGAGACGTACAAGCATAACTTTATTTACCCCCTCCCGGATGAGCTTCAGGGATCCTTTGACACGTTCTGCACAGACTCGCCTCACTGCCTGGGTGGAATACTCCTATTTGTGAGCAGGGGGGTCTCAGCCCTTAAAAGGGGCACCGAGACCGCAGGCTACTTTGTATTTCAGACGGTGAACGAACCATTATTAATGACCTTTGAAACCAGGCAGAAACTCCTGAAACTGATAACTAACGAGATGAACGGGGTCATATATGGAATGCTGCCAGCATCCATAAAGTACATTACACCGAGGAACGAGGACGAAAAACTGATGGAGGTCTTTCTTGAAGCGACAAAAAGGCCGAGCTTAGAAGAGTACTACAGGCATGTCGAAGAAACGCTTAAGCCTTCATCGAAATTCATAGAGTTTTACCCAGAGTTCTCCATGGAGACATCCATGATAACTAGAGTGGTTTTTAGAGAACCTAAGCCTCTAATAGAGGGCGAGTACAATAAAAAGGCGGAGGAAAAATATGGTCCAATATACTCTTGGGCCATAATAGAGCAGCACATCGCAAAAGAAAAATAGGGAAAAGATGGTTGAGCTCTAAACAAACGTTGCAAACGGGTGGGGCATGTTAAGGAGGGGTGGTTCAGCTATGTTTTTTGCCTGTGTACTTCAACCCATATTTTCTGGACGAGCTTTCTCCCTTCAGGGGTTATTTCCACCCAGCCAACTTTAGTCATAGTGGCCAGTCCCCTGTCAACCAGCCATTCTATCGTTTCCTCAGGAGTCATCCCTGCTTTACCACAGGTCCAAGGTCTGTGGGAGCGCTCGAGTCGTTTAACGATGTTTTTTAGCCGTTCTCCCCGAGGCATCTGGGAGAGCAGAATTAGTGCGCTCTTAACCTCTTCAGGAAGATAAAAAACTTGGTTAGACAAAATACCACCCCTTCTATGAGAAAGAAGGGAAATAGAAATAATTAAACTTTACCGACAAAACAATACTGTTTAAACAAGTTAAAGCCTCAACTTCCCGAGGAAAACAGTGAACGAAGTGTGAATAACCTTGCTTGCCGACAGGGAAACTCTTCCATCGGCGCTTATGGATAAGAGCTACAGAGACATCTGAGGCATTTCTCTCAAGGAGGGTTGGCATAGCATCGAAAAATATAAATTTAGAAATGGTTTACTGTTCCTCCACTTAAAGGAGGTTTTTGGCATGGGTGGTTGCCTTCCGAAGTAAAGAACGCGACTTTTGCTTGAAAACCACGTCCTTTAAGTCGAAACCTAATTTTGAAAAGAAAAAGAGTAGGAGCAGGCGCATTGTCCCAATGCCGGAAAGATGCACTGCGTGCATGTTGTGCATGGTTGCATGTGCCATAGAGCACACCGGCTCGCTGAACCCTTCAAGGGCAAGGCTCAGGGTTAACAACATGCTTCCAATGGCCGAGATCACGTTCCTGGAAGAGTGCGACTTCTGTGAGTCTCTGGGAGCTGATGTGCCTGCATGTGTTAAGAAGTGTCCCAAGGGAGCTCTGAGATTGGGGTGACAAGCTATGAAGGGCGGATATACTGGAAGGATGCTCGTGGTCGACGCGAGCGATGGAAGCCATAAGGTCATTGACTGGACAACGGAGAAGAACGAGTGGTTGAAGTTCATAGGTGGAAGAGGGTTTGGGGCGAAGATTGTCTGGGAGCAGACTGGCAAGCACACGGATCCACTTGGGCCGGAAAACGTTCTCGTGCTGGCCGCCGGTCCGCTAGCAGGGTTACCTGTACCTGGACCTAGGATCTCGATTTGTTCGCTGAGCCCACTTACAGGAATATGGGGAGACAGTGCGGTGGGCGGGTATGCAGGCCTCAGGCTCAAGCAGTGCGGCTACGATGCCGTGATAATTAAGGGTTGGAGAAAGGATTTCGCTTATCTTTACGTCAGCGATAACTGCGTGGAGCTCAGGGACGCTTCCCACATTGTCGGGAAGGGAAGCATGGAGGCTCAGGAAGAGTTGAGGAAAGAGTATGGTAATGAGGTTGCAACGCTAACTATAGGGCCGGCAGGTGAGAACCTCGTCCTTTTCGCCTGTATAACCAGCGATTATGGAAGGCAGTCTGGCAGAACTGGAACTGGGGCGGTTATGGCTTCTAAGGGCATTAAGGCTGTGGTTCTCGATGGAGATGCGGATTTGCCCGTGGCTGACGGTGAAAGCCTTCTGAAGCTGATCGAGGAGGCAAGGGAGAAGATAATCGATAACAGGGAGCTTTTTGAGCAGTTCAGTAAGTATGGAACAATGATGACACTAGACTGGGCTCAGAGTGTTTCCTGCCTACCAACGAGAAACTTCACTGAGAGCATCTTCGAGGGAGCTGAGGGTATAAGTGCCAGCGCTGTCGAAATAAGGGTTATGAGGGGCAAGAGGGGTTGCTTCGCCTGCCCGATATCTTGTAGGACAATCAGCGAGGTTAGGCTGAACGGTGAAAAGTTTTACTTGGATGGCCCAGAGTATGAGACAATGGCGCTTCTTGGATCGAATTTAGGCATCAACAACGTAGAAGACCTTGTTGTAGCCCATTACTTATGCGACCACTACGGAATGGACGCCATATCTGCCGGCGTTGTCGTGGGGTTCGCCATAGAGTGTGCCCAGCGTGGCTTGCTGACTCTTGATGGCTTAAAGGCCGAGTGGGGTAACAGGGAAACCATTTTCAGTCTTCTGGAAAGCATCGCCTATCGTAAGGGTATAGGAGGCATACTTGCCGAGGGTGTAAGGAGGGCTGCCGAGATCATTGGAGGCGGCTGCGAGAAATACGCTATGCATGTTAAGGGGCTTGAGCAGTCAGGCTATGAGACTAGGGCTGCTCCAGGTATGAGTCTCGCCTATGGAACATGCGACGTGGGAGCGCACCATAACAGATCAACGATAATAGGGTGGGAGTCTAAGAACGACAGGCTAGGGACAGGCAGGGAGAAGGTTGAGGTTCAAATACTCCTTCAGCATCAAAGAAGCCTTTTTGACGCGCTTGGTGTCTGCAGGTTCCCGTGGTGCGAAACCAAACTCCCCTTCGAGTACTACGTGGGCTTTTATAGTGCCACGACTGGCGTAAGGGTTGATGAAAAGGAGATCCTGAAGGCTTCGGAGAGAATATTCAATTTGACCAGGATGATAAGCGTAAGACGGGGCGTGTCACGCAAAGACGATTATCCTCCTAAGAGGGTGTTTAACGAGCCACTTCCCAGCGGCCCATTTAAGGGTGTGAAGCTTGACCCCGAGAGCTACGACCACATGCTTGACATGTACTACGAGCTCAGAGGGTGGAGCTGCGACGGTGTCCCGACGAGCGAGAAGCTGGAGGAGCTCGGAATACTAGAACTTGTAGAAAAAAGAATGTAGAAAAGGTTACTCCAATTTTTTCGCTTTAAACCACGTTTCCTTTATTGGCCTCGAAAACTCCTCTATGTATCCTTCCAGCGTGCTACATATGGCCACCGTCTGCTCCCTTTTGGAGGGTATCCATGCAAACACTACTTCTTCCCTGTCCTTCACGGCGCCGAGCACTTTTTCCTCCTCTGACGGCAGAACCCTTAGCGCGGTGTTTTGTCTGGAGGCGATCTTCTTTAGGAGAGCTGGATCACCTGAGGCTGCAACCTGAAGTGCTACCCTAGGATTTATGGACATTATGGCTTCCACGTCCCCTGTCTCTACGTTAGGCATTACGAGCAGAAGAGAGGACTTAGCGGACTTAACCACTTGCCTCACGTATTCTTTAACGTTACCGTAGCCTGCAACAAGCCCCACGCCCACAATCTCTGTGAAGGCTATGTTCTTCATTGTTCCAACGATCCCCTCAACTTTAGTCTTGACGTTTTCCAGCTCGCCTGTAACCTTTTGGCTGAGAGGTAAGAGGGTTGAGGAAACTTTTTTCGACGCCTCAGAACTGATCTCGCCCACAGTTTTTAGGGCTTTCAGTAGTTCCTCCTCGACCTCTCTTACGAGATCTGCCGACGAGGTCTTGCCCGACTCCAAGTACTCTGAAAGCCTCTCGGAAACTCTACTCTGGGCGTCAGCTAGGCTCCGCTTGACCTTCTCTGAGACAGATGCCAAGGAGACTTCCACGTTCTTCTTTACAGCCATCAGTACGCTCTCGAGTTTCGAGGCCAAGCTACTGAGCTCGCCTTCCACCAAGCTCGACAACGACGATGCCAGCCTTTCAATGCTGAGCCCTACCTCACCGCTAAGCGATGAGAAGCCTTTCTCCACATCTGACAGGGCGAGGCTGAACGATTCGTTAACCCTCTTTTTGGTCTTCTCTGATTCTTGGGAAACCCTGCTTTTTGCTTCTTCCAAACTGCCTTGAAGGGATGCTCCAACGTCCTGTAGCCGTTTCTGCATGTTTTGAAGTTGAGCCACAAGGTCTGATAGAGCTGATTGGACTGCGCTGGATGCCCTGCCGATTGCTTCGGCGGATAGCAGCGAGGAAGAGTCTATGAGCTCGAACGTGGACTTCTCGATGGCTGAAGCCTTGCTCTTGAAGGCTGAGAGCTGCGAGGAAACCAGTTCCTCAACTCTAGCCATGGCTCCGTTTTTCCGCTCCCCCACGAGTTTAGCCACGTTGCTAGTCGTCTGCTTGCTGAGCGACGAAGCGTCATTGACTGCTGAGCTTATGGCGGACGACGATGAAGCAGACAGTTCTTTAAGGGCTGAAGACGATGCCTCCGACGATGATGCAACGGCGGATGACAATAATTCGTAGAACTCCTTCAGCGAGGATGCTTCCCGTTCGTAGAAGGCATTCGTGAACCTCGCTACTTTTTCCGAGAGGGATTTGACGGCGACTTCGAGCTCAACCACCTTACTCTTCAGCGCCTCCTCCAGCTCCCCTCCAAGGGAGACTGCTGAAGAGGAGGCATAGGCCTCAAGCTCGCTGATCTTTCCGAGAATCTCCTTAACACTCCTGTCTAAAACTTGTTTAGCTTCTTCAACCCTGCTCTTTAAGGCATGAACAACGGACGCATTAGACAGCATAATCCCTCCTCAAACTCCACTCCATAAAAAAAGCGGCGACAAAGAATAAGGATTTTTCGCTTCCTGAAGAAGGGGCGTTTGGTTGTAGTCAACGATGAATTACCTAGTTCAAAGACAACGATATAACAAACCACAAATTGAGAAAAGATTATTTTTTAGAAAAGCAACAAAATTGAATGGAGACGATGAGAGGTAAAACAGGCCATTAACGTGAAGCTAACACTTTTCTCTCTCGAGAAACAACATGAAATAAATGAGTACCTAGCAAGTTGTTAAGCAGAACATGCGAAGAGGAGTAACGAAGTGTTTATGGTTCCCTTAATGAAAGTTAATTAAACGGAGGATGACTAGATGAGTTCATATATTTTTAAGGTAGTAATGGTCGGCGACCCCGCTGTTGGGAAGACCAGTCTTGTTATGAGGTATGTGCAGGGTTTCTTTCAGCATGATTACAAGTCTACCGTGGGAACTCAGATTATGAGTAAGGAAGTTTACGTGAAGGGTGTAATGGTTAAGCTCTCCATTTGGGACATCGGGGGGCAAGAGAAGTTTGACACGCTCGCACCAACGTATTATAAGGGTGCGGTGGGAGGATTAGCCGTCTTCGACTTGACTCACAGAGAAACATTTGAGAATGTGCCAAAATGGATTTCGCGCGTACAAAAATATGGTAATCCTAATTCCCCCATAATAATAGTTGGAAATAAATCAGATCTGGTAGATGAGAGACAGGTTTCACTTGATGAGGCTATGGAATTAGCGGACAAACTGGGATTTCCATACGTGGAAGCGTCCGCAAAAAGCGGTAAAAACGTTATTAAGATTTTCGAGCTGATCGCTGAGAAAATAGTGTCCCGGAAAATTGAAGGTTAATGAAGCTGCTCGGGCTACCTTCTTCGTCTAGGTCTCTGTCCTCCTCTCCGGGGTTTTCTCCTGTAAGGTTCGCCTTGACCGAGTGAGAAACGTGGCATGCTTGGCTGGCTGTAAACATTGTCGGAAAGATTGTTATCCGTGTTCGCCTCTATTTCGTCTTCTATCGCCTCTAGGCTACCATAGCGTCCCAAGTTTAGGCGCATCTGTCCTCTGAAGAGGCTGACGTATCCGTTTTTTATCATCATAGAGGAGCCCGGGGAGACCTCGGATATGGCGTCGTCCCACAGCGTTAGAAGTATGGATCCCGTCTCGTCTCCTACAAGCGCCTCAGCAACCTTGTGCACCGATCCGTCACGCTTAGAAACAACCTCTCGGGTGTCGCTAACGCTCACAACTTTGACTTTTAAATTCACCCTCTTAGAAACAGGGCTCAACTCGTTCACGGATTTAAACTCTTCATTTTCTTCCAATTTGAAACCCTCAAACCTACGTTGACAGCGGCGAAAGAAGAAAAAAGGCGCTTCCGCAAAGGCGGGAAGAACGCCCTTCAACTTCCCCCCGCTCAACAGAATTTCTGCAACACGCTCTTTAATACTTATCGGTTTACCAAGAAACTAACGAATGTCACTTTAAAGAGAAGGGAACATTTCGATCCAGTCATTTTCTCTGAAGGGAGTTCTTCAGAATAAGGGATGCAAGAAACGTGAAGACATCATTCACCATTATGTTCTCCTTTGCCGATGACTCGAAATATGGTGCTTTAAGCCTGTCCGCGAGCTCTTTAGCATCCTCGCAGCTTATCTTTCTTTTCGACGAAAGATCTATTTTGTTTCCAACAATTATGATAGGAACGTCGCCGCAGTAACGCTTCACATCTTCCACCCATTTTTCAACGCTTTTGAAGGATTCAGGGTCTGTTACATCAAATACGACAAGGGATCCCTGTCCTCCCTTAAAGTAGTTTGGAAGCAGAGGTTTGAAGCGTTCCTGCCCGCCCGTGTCCCACACTGTAAGCTTGACCAAGATTCCTCCAACGTCTACCGTCTTAGAGTAAAAGTTGACCCCTAACGTCGGCATATAATTTTCTCTGAATGACCCCGTGGTAAACCTGAGAGTTAAACTGGTTTTCCCCACTCCCCCATCACCAACAACTAGAACCTTAAAGTTGTACTTCGATGCATTCAACGCGTCCTCCTCCTTTTTTATGAGGGTAAACATCGACAAGAAATATGGCAGGCTTTAAAATTTAAACATTCACTTTTCTAGCCCCATAAGTGAAAAACTACACTTAAAGGATGGCTCCTTAAAAGGGAAAGTACATTTGGGAATATTTTCTCTGTTTTATTTATTTTCTTAACCTTTTCATGCTGCCATTTATTAGTTGGAGGGGTGTACCTTGATGTTCAGGAACGTTTTGAGGAGAAGAGGGTTCTGGAGGGTTAAAGGTGAAAGTGAGGAGGTTTTCATGAAGCATGACGAAAGGCTTGGCGGGATATACGTCATCTTACAGGACCGCATGGCGATCGTCAGGATAGAGGACAGGAACGCCATACAGGTTTTTAAAAGCGCAAAGCACTTAGAAACATATCTCAAGAAGCTTGAGGAAGAAAAAATGAGCTGGATACTGGCGAACTGAACGGAAACGCCAGCCCAACGATATAAGTAAAGAGTATTCTACCAGAAGAAGAAAGAGAAAGGTAAGCGGATTACGTCTTTAGGCGTATTTCATGTCTGCAGCATTCATCTCCGGATGCTTTGCACTTGGTTTCCCATGATTCCGCTTCGAATCCACGAACAGTGCATACCTCAGTGTATATTCCATCGAGCATATTGCAAAGACGCACCCTTTAACGGATCTGGTAATGTTATCCCCTGCAAATAGGGCAGTTGTAGTCTTCGAGAACTATTTTTTCTCCTCAGGTATAACGTATACCTTTTCGTAGAATTTTCCTACAAAAAGGTAGTATGCCGCCTGATAGGTTTTTGCAAACTCATAAAACTCGACGGCGTGCTTGCCCACTTTCTCGGCGTACCTCGCGAGAAGCATTGTTCCTATTTTCCGCCCCATTCTCCATAAAACTTGGGAAGCTTTGTTTACGTCCCCTTTTCCGTTTCAAGTATGTAATCTAAGGCTGCCATAAGGGAGGGAGTGATAAGCCCCCAAGACTGATCTTCTCAGATAACGCGTAGCCGATCCGTGCCTTAATGCTCAAACAATAACCCTCCTAAGTTTTAATAAATGTTATGAAAATTCTTAAAAATATTCCCTTAAATTCTCCATCTATCATGTAAGTATCTCATAAACACGCTCATAATCGTTGTGGGATTCATAGATCTTCATTCTTTCCTCTAATGATTAGAGGCTCATTGAGGACTTTCGAGGGGAGAATGGCAAGCACCCCACGTCAAGAGTTTAACACCTATATTCTAGACGGCTACAAGGTGCCTACTGCTTGGAGACCGCGTTTCTTACAAGTAAATACGTGTCCATTCGGCCTACTCAATTTACATACATCAGGCACCCTAGAGGTGTTACCCCGCCTCAACGTACTCCGGTCTAAAGCGTCTTTCCATCGATTGGTATGCCATAAAGACAGGATCTTCCTGAAGAAAACTCTGTGAAATCTCCCATTCATCTTTCCCCCATAGTTCAGCTTCTCTCCCATCTTCTCCATTACTGGTTGAGGGTTTTTCTTCAGATGCCAATTTTAGTTAGCTCAGAGTCTTCGATACCCTGGAAGTATGTGCTCGACCCTGTTCTTTTCTCTTCCAAAGGTACTTAGCTAAAAGCTCAGCTCTACTGTCACCTAGGTTCTTTGTTTAGATGGCTTTTCTTCTTCCTGAAATACTTATCTTTGATTTGCTTCGCTAATGTCTATTCTAATGAGCTCGACCCCGTTTTGGTTTGCAATGACTGGAGCTATGCTTCTTTCGTTAACGTCTATTCCGAGCGCTCCAGAATTCCTCTCTTCGACGCCCTCTTGAAGGTGGTGTGAAGGAAATACTTAGTTCCTCGCTTCACCAGCCTTGAGCCCTTAACGCTCCAGTCCACGAACTTCCTAGAATGCTCGTGAACTTCGAAAGGTAAGATATGCCCCCTATGCGTTTGCTAACTCGAAACTTCCCAGTTTAAACTGGAATAGATGTGCATCTTCCAAGAGAATTACCTTTAAGTTTCCAATGCTTGGAGCTCACAGGTTACTTCTCTTCCTTGACAACCGCCTAAACGACTTAAATATTTCCCCTAGAGTCAGCGTGATTACAGTGTAAATGTAATGCGATGGGATAAGAGAAGGAGGTCATAGCTGCTTCTATCTGGTGTGGATTCTATTAACTGGCATATTCCACTGTTTTTGTGGAATAGCTTTACACCACTGGTGGCTTCAAAAAGTTTGGAATGATGGTTAAGTCAAGCAAGTGGAGTCCGATGAATTATCAGATGCTAGGTGGTGGGAGGGCGTGGGGATGTCTGTGTTAAAATCCTTCAAGGGTACTAGGTGTGTGGGTTCGATAGTTCAACCTTGAAGCCTTCCCATGAGAAGGAAAGAATGAAAAGCGCAACGAAAGCTAACGCCCAGACAGAACTGTAATGAGCTGCGTTTTAGTTCTAGAGTTTTTTCATGATGTTTAACATGACTTTTACCGGTGCCCGTACATATTTGAGCTGTTATCTATGAGTTGAGGTTTTTAGGTTTCAGTTGCTTAGCGTCTGGTTTCTTTGCGTTTTCCTAGCAGGATTAGCTTCTATTACCTTTTCATTTGAGAGCTTGATGTTTGCTTCTACCGGTGTCTTCCCTCTTTGACGTATCTCGAGCTTGTTTTTTTCTAGGAAGATGAGCATGTTCGCCAAGTGTAGTATTTGTTCGGTCTCGGCATCGTTGGCCAGCTTCTGCTCGAGGGTTGCTAAAATTACATTACCCGACATCTGAACTTTTGCCTTCATGAATGACATGAACCTTAAAGCAGACTTGGGTGACGCGAATGATATGATGGATGAGAGGGAGTCTAGAATTATGCGTACGTGGCCAAGATGGGCGAGCTTCATGGCTGCATCGACTATCTTTGAGCTTAAGGCTGCCAGGTCTGTTGGTGCTGGGACGTATACCACAGCATCGCGGTCTTCTACGGAGAAGTCCACCGTCGGGCGGTAGAGGTCTATTATCCTGTATTTTGGATTAGAATCGCGGTACATTGAAAGGTCTAACCCCCGGCTGGCGACCGCAGACTCCACCTCCTCAGCAAAGTTCACCATTGTGACGTATATCCCTCCCTCCCCAAGCCTTAAGCCCTCACAGAAAAACTCTAGTGCAATAAGCTCTTTTCCCCCAAGCGGCTCGCCTATTACTATGCATAAGGAGCCAGGACTTATGCCTCCTCCGAGAAGGCGGTCAAGGAGTTCTATCCCGGTTCTTAAGAGGCCCGTCTTCGCCATGAAGATTTCTCTCCTTTCCAGCGGATTTATGGCAAGGCTTCTGCTATCGCCTTACATGTTTCCTCAATGTCTTTAAGCAGGTGGGGGGTTGCGGTCTTCGCAGCGAGAATTAACAGGAACGCCTTGGATCCGGCGCCTGTAACCAATAGGGTTACTCCTTCAGTTTCAAGTGTCAAGTGGCGGGCTACCCCTCTCCTGATCGTTTCAGCGGCAACTTCCGCGGCTCCGAGCATCGATGCGGCCATAGCAGCAAGCCTGCCTACATCTAAGTCGTGGGGCACGAGTGACTCTAAGACGTTGCCGTTTCTCATCGCCACGAGGCAGCCTTCAACCCCCTCTAGTGCTTGAAGTTTCATTAAGAATTTTTTAATTTTTCCCTTAAACTCCAAACAGCACACCTCCTTACATGGAGATCAGGTTTAAGAGAACGTCAAGTACGAGGAATGTGTTGATCTTGTTCTTGGCGCTGCAACCAACCACTGGGACCGATGGAGGAAGATTAAGGCGGGCTCTTAGGTCACTAGGGGATATCGCCGACTTTAAGTCTTGTTTGTTTGCGGCTACCACCACTGGGGCTTTTTCCTTACACTTATCGAAAAGCTCTCTAGCCCTATTAAAAGTTGAAATGTCGGCGCTGTCAATGACGAGAATGAATCCTACTGCCCCATCCAGCATCGTGTCGATTATTGGATCGAACTGGGGTTGACCCGGGGTGCCGAAGAGCTCCATGTAGAAGCCCTTGTAGTCTAAGGAGCCGTGGTCAAGGGCTACCGTGGTGCCCATCCTCTCAACGCTGACCGCGTCCTCGGCTAAAGCATGGACGAGAGTAGTTTTACCTGCATTGTAAGGTCCAAGGACAACTATTTTTGGAAGGTAAACTCTAAGCTCGCTTGGTGAGATCGCCTTCACATGGAAAGACAACCCTCCTGCTCCGATAGCCCAAGAAGCCCTTTTTATCTTGAACCGATTTTCCACTATTAGGAGCGGGTCGGGTTTAACTTCGAATACTCCATCGAATAGATCTTCCATTCTCTTAACTGATTCATCCATGTAGAGCCAGGAAGAAAAGAGGGCAACCATGGTTAATGCATCAGCAGCTTTCAAAACGTCAGTTAGGGGTTCCACTTTTCCGCCCCATGACTCCAAAAGGCTGTTTAATGAGTCGAGAACTAGGAGCGTTTTTCTCGAGGATAAGCCAGCTAGGACATTCTTGGTTGCGTTTACGTCGTAAGGGTTAACCACGATTTTTTCAGTGCTCTCCGCCCCGCTAAACATGGAGTACGCATCCACCATGATGAACTGTCCTTTTTGCTCATAGGTCTCGAGGCTTAGATGAGATCTCTTAGCCTGTCTCCTCACGCTTAAAGGGGGCTTATTATTAACAAGGTAAATGGCCCTGTATTCCTCCTCCAAGCACGCCCTGACTAAATGCAGTCCCAGTATTGATGGGTCAATGCTGGGGGAGACCATGAAAAGGTTTTTCGAGGACTCAGGGATCCCACCTAGCTGACGGTCGAAGAGCGGAAGCCTTAACCTTATCATACTCAGCCACCAGAGTTATTTCTGTAACTCGAGAGCAGTACGTTAAGCGCTATAAGCTACGGACACGGCCTTAGAAACATTGTTTAATATTTCAGGAACATATAAAAAACTTCGCAGATCCAAGTGCAGGTTTGCTATATGACACTAGTATAGTATTACTATGCCGTTGTCGGTTATTGCGAGACGCTTCTTTCCCTCGTAGTGCGGTGAACCCCTCATCTTATATATTTCAATGTATCTGCTTCTCTTATCTCCCTCCGGCTCCCAGTAAAGTAGGAAGACGCCGTCCGCCATGAATTCCTCCACGCCGAACCGCGTTATGCTTGGCTTCCCATACTCGGTTTCCGTGACGAAGATTGAAGTGCAACCGTGTCTTTTTAGCATGCCCGAAATGACGTTGAGCTCACGCCTAACTACTCCCACGTTCCCATACTGCAGGAAGAGGACGGAAACCGGGTCAAGAACTACTCTCTTGATCCCGCCCTCCCTAACCACTGTCTCAATCGTCGCGTAAAGACCGTCCAGTGTGAACGCGTCAGTGTTGAGAGACATAGCCTTTTCACCTACAGCCACCACGCTTAAGTCCAGCAAAATCAGCATCTGCTGGTCTATGAGGCTTTTCAGATTCCACCTGAAGTTCCTAGCGTTTCTCAGTATGCTATCCAAGTGTTCCTCAAGGGAGACGTAAAGCCCAGGTTCACCGTACTCTGTTGCTCCACGATAAAGAAACTCGAGGCAAAAAATCGACTTGCCAGCCCCTGACACCCCCGACAGCAGGTAAGTTGCACCCCTGAAAAGCCCACCCCTGACCAGCTCATCGAATCCCCGAATCCCCGTCAGCATCCTCTCGCCGGGTGCCTCTAGGGCACGTGCCTCAGCAATTATCCTTTCCTTGAGCTCCGCCATAAACCCTGAAGAGGACTTACCCCTCTTCACCACGCCTCTCCTCCTCTTTTACCGATTCTAAAATAGCCATTAGCTCATCCTCTGTGGGCAACCCTATGAATCGCCAGTTTAACCCAACTATATCTATTGTTGGCGTCGAGACGACCCCGCTCCTAACAGCTGCTTCAGGGTTCTTAGACACGTCGACCTCCTCAACATCGAGATTTAAGCCGAGTTTTTCAAGGGATGAACGCACGGTTTTGATCACTTGAGAGTACCTTGGAGTGCGATCAGACTTGAAGATGATTATTTTGAACCTCCCGCTCACCACCAGCCCTCCACCATGAAATTGGGTTTCAAGAAACTTTTAAGATAAAGTCATCCTTATAAATACATTGATAAAAGCAACATCCATCGATATTTTTCTTTTCTTAAATAAAAAGCTAATTTATAAAATTGCCCAATGTAAAAGTAGAAAAAGAGGTTCTTCATGCATGGTTTTCCATCTGAGTTTGGCGTTGGGTGTGGTGAGGGGATGACAGGGGATCCTTGCACGAGGAGAGTTATGTTACAGGAGGAGCTTGGTGGGGGATGGGCGAGATGCATGACCTGTATGAGGATGTGTAAGATCCCTGAGGGGGGCGTAGGCTTCTGTAAGACTAAGAAGAACATTTCGGGCGAGATTTACACGCTGATTTACGGTGACATATCTTCCATGAGCGTGAACCCAATAGAGAAAAAGCCCTTCTTCCACTTCTTTCCAGGCTCAAAGGCGTTGACCGTCGGCTCATGGATGTGTAACTTTACTTGCCCATGGTGCCAGAACTGGGAGATTAGCAAGATTCCTCCGGACGAGAGACGGCGAAACTATGTGAGCCCAGAAAACCTTGTCAGGATAACTAGAGTTGAAGGGTGCGAGGGCACCTCCATCTCCTTTAATGAGCCGACGCTGATGTTCGAGTACTCGGTGGACGTTTTCAGAATAGCGAGGGCAAGCGGGCTTTATAACACCTACGTGACAAATGGCTACATGACTCCTGAAGCCTTACGGATTCTGGTTGAGGCTGGTCTTGACGCAGTTAATATTGACGTTAAAGGATGTGAAGAAGCTGTTAGAAGGTACTGTGGGGCCGATGTTGAGCATGTGTGGTGGAACATTAAGGAGGCAAAGAGGCTGGGTGTATGGGTTGAGGTCACGACGCTGGTGATTCCGGGAGTGAACGACGACGAGGAATGCATGAGGAGCATAGCATGCAGGATCCACGAGATAAGCAGTGATATTCCTTGGCATGTCACGAGGTTCCACCCGAGCTACGAGATGCTCGACAGGCCTCCAACTCCAATTAAAACTCTAGAGAAAATTAGAATTATAGGAGTAGAGGAGGGGTTAAAGTTTGTCTATGTCGGCAACGTTCCAGGTCACAGATGGGAGAACACTTACTGCCCTTCGTGCGGTCAACCGCTAATTGAAAGATACGTTTTCACCATTCTCAGGATGAACGTAACAGCGGATAACAGGTGTCCAAGCTGCGGCGAGAAAATAAAGTTAATCAGAGGGAAAAAAGTAAGTGATTTTTAAAGGTGGAAGTCTGAGAAGAAAGCGATGTATGCCACTATTTCCTCCAGGTAGTCGGAGGCATTACCACTCAAGCGGAGTACGGTGTTAGAGCCGGCATCCTCGATTGAGGAGCTCCTAATCCGGAACCGAGTGCTACCCGAAGAAGTGTATATGCCGTAACGGTCGTATCTCCCAATGATGTTTCGGCTAGAATTCATAATGTACCCTTTTTCAACGAACCCCACCGTGTTCCTGCTAGAGTTCATTACACGTCCACCTTCAACGTATCCCAGCGTGGATCCAGAATAGGTCATGACGCGGCCCCTTTCAATCCTAGCAATAGCGCTTCCCGAAGAAGTCGTCACATACAAACAATCAAGCCACCAGAAACTCTGCATCTATAGATGGCTTCAAGATTTAAAAAAATTCTAGTAATTTCATCACCATAAACAGATTAATCTCAAAAGGCTTTTTAGCATCGATGGCTTGAGGAAGCATTGAATTTAGGTTCTCGACATAATGGTGTGAGGTGCTCTTGTTGAGCGAGACCATAGCTTCTGGAGACTACGTCTTGCTTTTCCTAGACGAGAAGCGTAAATGGCTTGTCAGGGTTAGGGAGGGGGAGGTGCTTCACACGCATAAAGGTGTTGTGGATTTAGGCTCGTTGATGGGTATGCCATATGGCTGCATGGTTAAGAGCAGTAAGGGTGAAGAGTTTTTCGTCGTGAAGCCTACGCTAGCTGACTTCGCTCTTAAAGCTAAGAGGGCGACGCAGATAATATACCCCAAGGATTTGGGGTTCATTCTGATGAACCTTGCCGTGGGAAGGGGGAGCAGGGTTGTTGAGGCGGGTACAGGTAGTGGTGTTCTTACAGGCGTGCTGGCGAGTTGGGTTATGCCTGAGGGAAGGGTTTACAGCTATGAGGTTCGAGAGGAGTTCCTGAAGGTTGCCAGGAAAAACTTGGAGCGCATGGGTGTTATGGATTACGTTGAGCTGAAGAACAAGGACGTTGTTGAGGGAATAGAGGAGGGGGACGTTGATGCCGTCGTTTTGGACATGGCAACTCCATGGTTGGTTGTAGGCCATGCTTACAGGGTGCTTAAGGCCGGGAGAGTTATGGCTTCCTTCAGCCCGACCATAGAGCAAGTTCAAAAGACAGTATTAGAAATGGAAAAAGTAGGATTCGTGGACGTGCGGACATATGAGTGTTTTCTGAGAGAAATGATAGTTAAGGAGGGAAGAACCAGACCGGAGTCCTTCATTGTAGGGCATACGGGCTATATTACCTTTGGGCGTAAGGTGATCAGGGACATTTAATCTAGAACTTTCCCTATTACCTCCTTTAGTCTGGAGACCACTTTGTCCCGTTTCTCGGCGAATTTCGAACCATAGGAGACGACCAGATCTTTCCCGTCAATAGAAACTTTGGCTACAAGTCCTTCCGGAGACTCGAACTCGAAAACGGGTACTCCTTCTTCCATCTTTCGGTCGACGTGGAGCTCAGGGAACTCTTCTATGAGAAGTGTGAACAGCAACCCCAACTTGGTTCGCCCCACAAGTTCAGGTTCCACTTCAGCAGGCTTTGCTTCAACACGCTTCACCGGCTCAGGGCTGGGCGCTGTGGCTGGAGCAACTTCTTTAGTAGGCTGAGCTGGCATGGTTTCTACGGCCTCCTCTACTACTTTCCTTACCAGCGGAGCCGGTGCTTCGACGCCGGGTGAAGGCGCCTCGGTAGCCACCTCGATGAGCACCTTGTCCTTAGCCACATAACGTCTCTTGAAAACGGCGTTGAGGGCTTCAAAACTATTCTTGACGTCGGGTTCGGAAAGTCTAGACTCGTCTATTTCAATTAGCTCCTTCAGGCTCCGCCCCACGTGGAGCTTCCCATACGAGAAGCCACCTTTCATAATTGACTGGGCAACTCTCATAGCGGCTCTCTTATCAACCAGACTCCTATTTCTTCCCATCCACAAGTAGAGGCGGTTATCCACTTCGTCCACGAGTACGACAAGCGAATCGCTGTTAATGGCGTCTTGGCTGAAGGGGATCGGAGACTTGTCGCCGGGCTCCACCTTAACCATAAGCATATACTTAGGCACAGACATGACGATCACCTCTCAAACCAAACAAGTGCTTTACACTCCAAAAACATCTGCTCATCCTAAATTGTATTAGCTTCAACATATTTAAGGATTACACAAGCAAACAGCAACCATAAACTAAGTAGCATATCGTTAGCTATCGTTTGGCTGTTTGCTATCACAGCTGTTTGTGAGTATCATAAAAATAACCTTAATCAGCAAAACAGAGGCTGTTCTGTCTGGACGTTAACTTGCATAACGTCTTCATTATTACCTTCTTGAATTTTCATTCTCTTTCTTTCATTTCTTCCCGGTCGTAGTGAGAGGAGCCTTCGGATGGCTGCCACTTTGGATCTAATGGACAAAACTAAGGTGATAAATGCTCTGAAGGAGAGAATCACAAAAAATTAAAAAAGAGAAATTAGTTATGAGGGGAGCTTCCTTGGCACCGTCACTTGTCGTATTACGGCAAATGGCCTGAATTCTCGTCCAGTACCATTATAGAACTTCATAAACCATTCAACCCAGTGCAACCTTAGAGTGTGCAGGAACGATAGGAGTCCCTCGAATGATAGTATGAATAGCGACATCAGTATCGCTCCTATTAGTGACTCGTATGTTATTTGTGGTATGGTGTATGTGAATACTTGTGTTGTCGTGACTGCTACTGCTAGTGTTGGCGTGTAGGGGGGTATTTGGAGTCCTAGGTTCGAGAAGATGTAGTGTACTGCTGCTAAGGCGAAGATTCGCGCGAAACTTACGGTGTGGGATAGTAGGGCCAGCAATTGGTCGAGTATTTCGGAGAAGCCTTCGGATTTTTCGTGAGATATCGCAATTGTTCCGACCAATGCGAGTGTTACGGGTAGTATTACAAGTAGGGCTACTATTATTGTTACTGGTGGAAGGTGTATTTCGAAGTGTGAGGTTGAGTTCCATATGAAGATTTGTTCGGCTAGGTGAAGTGTTTCTGTTAGTTGTTCAGGGAGAATGTGGAAGGCTTCAAGGAACTCTAGAGTGTGCCAGATGCCCATGTCGAATAGGTTGGGTGCTATGGGTTCGAAGACCTTTAGGGGGCGAAGGGTTATGTAGAAGGGTGTTGAAAGTCTTGTTACGAGCTCGCGGATTATGTTTGTGGCCTCTATCGTGTTTGTTAGGGCTGCGGTTGGGGTTTCAGGGTGTGCGTGAAGTAGTTCGGTTAGGTGCTCGTAGAGTTGGGTTGTTGAGGAATCTAGGAGTAATGGGGGTGTCGTTGAGAACCACTTCATGAAGTCTACGCCGTATTGGTCGCTGAAAAGTATGGTCATGGCGCCTATGTGTGTCCACATCAGGCATATGGGCATGAAGAAGGCTTCTTTTAGTTTTCCTTCGTGGTAAAGGTTTACAGCTCTGAGGAGAAAGCCGAAGTTTATTTCTATTATTGCCACGACTATGGCGAGCCTTAGGAGTCTAAAGTTTCCTTCAGTGGTGAATGGGTTGAACCATAAGGGGTCTATGACATGGTGTGACCCGAAGAATGAACCGTAGAGGAAGCCGAATAGGACTGATGTGAGGCCGCACCAGAAGAGGAGGCTGCCTCCTTTGAGGGCGTAGCTTAGGATTTCTCCTGCGACAGGTTTCCTGGTGCGCCAAGCAACTAGGGCAAGGCCTACTAGGGCGAGTATTGCTCCGTGGGCTACGTCGCCAAACATCATGCCAAATATTAGTGGGAAAGTTAGCATCATGAACTTTGTAGGGTCTATTTCCTTGTAGTTGGGTATTCCAAAGCTTTTCACGAGGGCTTCGTACGGCTCCGCTGCTCTTGGATTTTCAAGTTTTGTTGGACGTTCTTCCTCTGGCGTCGCCGGCTCTATTACATCTATTATTGCTGTCCTCTCGGTTGCTTTGTCTATTGCTTGAACTATTTTTTTCGCCGATTTTAGAGGAACCCATCCCCAGAGTTCAATTGATGTTTCAGTTCGTCTGAGGTAGTTCTTCGCCTCCATTCTCTCCCTCTCTATGGAGAGGAGCTCCTTGCAGGCGAGCAGGTTGTAGCCGTGTTGGAGTATAATTTTCCATTTTTCGTCTTCGAGCTTCTTAAGGCGTGCTTCTAGGGCCTCAACTCGTTTAAACGTTTTTTCTATTATTTTGTCGGTAGTTCCTTCAATTTCCGGCGGGATCTTGAACTCTTCAAAGCCGAAAGCTGTCAGGAGGCGCTGGACTACTTCTTTGTGCTCCTTGAGTGTTGCTATGAGAACCGCGGTTCTCCCCTCGCCTATGCTGGCATGATGGAAAAGATAGTCGCCTTCTGTTACCTCTGCCACTCTCCATTTTAGCATGGTAACCTTGTCCTCGGACATTGTACCCGCGATGGCGTAAACGTATCGACCCTCTCCTATGTGGGTTACCTCTATTCCGAGGGGCTTCACGGTCTCAGCTATCTTGAGGAGGGCGCGCTGTTGCTCGAGTTCTTGAGTCACCTTTGTGAGTTCTTCTCTGAGGGCGTCAACTTTAGGGGCAACTGCTTCAAGGGTCTTCTGAGCCATCTTTATTACACTGGAGAGTTTCTCGTCGTCTACGGCCATTTTTTTGCTATTCGGTAAGCGAGCGACGTAGGGGACGTACTTTTCGATGTCTAAATAGTCCACATATTTTTGAACGTCTCCAAGGAGCTGTATGGCTTCCTTTTCCTCTTCGCTCAGCTTCACGGATGCGGTGCCACCCTTCTCTTCTAAGTCTATCAGCTCGACTTCTCCAAGCTCGTGGATGCACCGCATGAGTGGGCGCTCGTAGTCCCTGTGACAAACGACTTTCAGTATTCCTTGCCTAGCGGGACGTGGCCAAACCATGGTGGTTCCCTCATAGGAGTTAAAGCAACTTCCGGAGGAGACATCCACCAATCGATCGGGTAACCATTATATATTTTTTGTTAAGGAGAAAAGTTACTTTTTAGCCTTGGTGAATGTAAGTTCTTTTGCTAGTTTCTCTTCTTCTTCCTCTGGGAGCTCGTAGGAGTATTCAATGGTAGGGTAAGCTCCGCTTCTTACCTCGTTTATGTAGCTTCCGACGGCATCTATTATGAACTTCTTAATGTTGCAGTACTGCTTCACGAATTTCGGCTTGAACCCTTCAAAGAAGCCTAGCAAGTCGTGTGTTACGAGGACCTGCCCGTCGCAATATGCTCCGGCTCCTATTCCTATCGTGGGAACCGAGATGGAGCTCGTTATAATTTTTGCCACCTTCCAAGGGATGCACTCCAAGACTATGGAGAATACGCCGGCTTTCTCAAGTATTTCGGCATCCTCTATGAGCTTCTTTGCCGCCTCAGCAGTCCTTCCCTGAACTTTGTATCCTCCAAACTTGTGAATGGACTGAGGAGTTAATCCTATGTGTCCCATGACTGGAACACCGTTATCCACGAGAAGCTTCACTATTGGAGCCATCTCTCTTCCTCCCTCGAGCTTGACCGCTTCGACGCCTCCCTCCTGCACGAGACGACCGGCGTTCCTAACTGCTAGTTCGGGTGTGGCATAGGACATGAAGGGCATGTCCCCGACAACCAAGGCCCGTTTAACTCCCCTGCTGACGGCGGCGCAATGCCTGACCATGTCGTCCATAGTTACTGGTATAGTGTTTTTGTAGCCGAGTATGACGTTGCCCAGCGAGTCGCCTACGAGTATAATGTCAATACCGGCTTCGTCAAGTACGAGGGCGGTCGGATAATCATAGGCTGTAAGCATAGTTATCTTTCTACCTTCCTCCTTCATTAGGCGGAGGTCGATTATGGTCAACTTCGTCAATGCCTTCTCCTCCAACACTTCTGGAGTAGGAAGGCTAATTTCCCCGTTTTAAGAGTTTCCGGGTAGAGGGACTAGCGACGCCGCAGAAAAAGCTCCATTTACTTTGGTAGCAGTTACGATTACTTTTTTTCTATACGTCAACATCATGTTTCACTTTCACAAGAGAGAATCTTTAAATAAGAAACGCCTTCTTTGTGGAGAATAGACACGTGTTAAAGGAGGTGCTAATAAAAGTAAAGGGAGGATGGCACTATTTCTCGCATAGGAGTTTTTATATGTCACTGTGGCAAGAACATAGCCGGCGTGATCAATGTTGA
>Ga0105158_1000147_pt1 | contig 31845 bp, 27 predicted proteins | sample LHCtaG_FD_81567 | JGI IMG/M metagenome (GOLD analysis project Ga0105158, IMG submission 81567) | Hot spring microbial communities from Little Hot Creek, USA to study Microbial Dark Matter (Phase II) - LHC4sed_matched | ecosystem: Environmental > Aquatic > Thermal springs > Hot (42-90C) >...
TCATCCACTCCTGAATTAGCACACACGAAGCCATGCATTGTCTCTGTGATAATAACGTGCCGCATTCTAATTATCCTTCTAGCTTCCCTCAAAATAACCTCAACCATTTGAGGTGATTTATCAACCTGCTTACTTATCGTAACAGAGAAAGGAGAAGGGGTCACCTCAGAGAGGTCAACAATCATACCTTCAGCCTTGGAAACTATGGACTGAGCCACCACAATGACGTCGCCGTCAATTATCTCGACACCCTGTTTCCTTGCTGCTTCAACAATTAGTCTCGCTATGTTATCTCCTTCCTTCACTAGAGGCAAATCACTAATTCCTATTATTTCTATTTTCTTAATTTTCAACGCCCTCCCTTTAATTCACTTCTAAGTGCAAAAGGACATAACACCTACTTATCAAGTTATTCCAAAGAAGAAACCCCTCTTCACCTAAACAACCATATCTCTGAGCTATAAAACGTCAACTCGAACAAAGATTTTCGCTAAGGTAAACCCACTTATCCATATCCAAATACTTTTTATTCACTTCTCAATCGAAAATAGGAAACGATGCAGATGGACAACATTCACTTGATAATTCCCTTCAAAGGATTAGACATGGCGAAGTCAAGGTTATCACCTTTTCTTTCCCCAAATGAGCGACGCAAACTAAGCCTTGCAATGCTTCTCGATGTACTTGTTTCTTCAAAGAAATCTGGGGCATTCACTGAAATTCATGTAGTAACCCCCGATCCGAGTATTACGCGCCTTCTTAGGGAAGTAAACTTTATCATTGAACAGCCTCCATATGACTTAAATAAAGCAGTTCAACTCGGAATAGACTTTTGCATGAGACGCAACGCCGACGCAGTTCTTATCTTACATGCAGACCTACCTTTCATTAAGCCAGAAGACGTATTGAACATCATAGAATTAAGCAAGCAGAACCGAGAAATCATAGTTATCTCTCAGTCAAAGTCTGGCGGAACAAATGCCCTTCTCATAAAGCCACCAGACATTATTCCTCCACAATTCGGAGAAGACAGCTTTAAAAGGCACGTCTCCAGTTCTAGAGCAAAAGGTATACTTGTTAGAACATACGCATCGCCAACTGTCGAAATCGACATAGATCACCCCAGCGCACTTTTAACAGAGGGGCTCATCCTTGGCGAAAACACAAAAAAAGTAGTGACTGAACTGAAACTCTCCTTTTAATTAGAAATTTTAAAAAGAAAACAAGAACCCTACCGTTCGAAATGGCGTTCTCAAGTGGAGAATCTTCATCATTCCTCAAATACTTCTTTGATTTCTTTTACTGCATCGTCTACTATGCGTTCATATCGTCTATCTTTAAACAGTAGGACTGATGCAGCATCAGCGAATCTTCGTTTGGCTGAAATGGGCAGTATAGCCGCTAGTATAAATCTCCTTTTAGGCATCTCTATTCCCCTAAAAACTAGGATCCCATCACTTGTTTCTATTGTTACTTGTTCTAAGTCTCCGAGCCCGATCTGATCTTTAACTCTCACAGCGGTTGAATGAGCTAGACCGGCCATCGCTGCAATCACCTGTTTGTCTCCAGAACTGCTTGCTTCCGCTACAACTAATCCATCTTCTCCCGAAATAACACTAGCTGAAAACCCTCCCTTTTTATTCATGTTATCTAGAATTTGAGTTAAAGCTAAGAGCTTGTCCTTAGACATTAATTACCAACCCTTACAGTTCTTTAACACATATTTTATTCATTCCCAAACATTTAAATTTAGCCGTCTCTCTTCTCTCCGAGAGGGGACTTGCAACAATTGAGTAACGGTGAGCGTTATTGAAACTGAACTTTGTTATTCCTAAGGGCTCCCTCCAAGAAGCAACATTAACTTTACTAAGACAGGCGGGGTATGAAGTAAAGGGAAGTGAACGGTCCTACAAACCATGGATAAACGATCCAGAGATAAACATGAAGGTTCTTAGACCACAGGAAATACCAAATCTTGTTGAGTCGGGGGCACATGACTTAGGGATTACTGGAATGGACTGGGTGGAAGAAACCTCAGCTGACGTCGTAGTCTTGTCGAAATTGGCTTATGGTAGAGTTAGAATAGTTCTCGCTGTGCCAAATAACTGGGCCAATGTAAATTCTCTTTCAGACTTAATACGTTTTTTCTCTGAAGCAGGGAAACCTATACGTATAGCGACAGAATACATAAATCTATCTCTCCGCTACATAATAACAAACTCCGAGTACAGAAATCGCTTTGGCTCTTTAACTCCTGAGGTCATAACCCCTTGGTATAGGTACGGAGAAAATCCCAATGTGAAGATACTTCTCTCATTTGGAGCTACGGAGGCTAAACCACCTGAAGATGCTGAAGCAATAATAGACAATACGGAAACTGGAACCACTATCCTCTCTAACAACTTGAAAATAATCGAGGAAATATGTGAGTCTCAAGCGGTTCTCATATCCAACAGGGATGCCTTAAATCACCCTTGGAAACGAGAGAAAATAAAAGACGTTATGACCCTCCTCGAAGGAGCGGTCGACGCTAGGGATCGCCTTCATATATTTATGAACGTAAAAGAAGAAAACTTGCAAACAGTACTGAAAATACTACCTGCTCTCAAGAGGCCAACGATATCCCCCCTCGCAGGAGAAGAAGGATGGTATGCCATTAATACTGTAATCCATAAAGATGAGTTTTTAAGAATAATATCACACCTCAGACAGCTGGCACAGGGATTGGTGGTTTATGAGCCAAGGCAGGTTCTTGCTCTCGAAAAAATGCAAAATAAAATTTGAGTCGAAATACTAAGAAAAATTTAAATTCTCTCTCTTAGTTATTAGTAAAGACTTCTTTATCGTTTGATTTTGAGGTGTGTAGCTTGACTTTCAGGTTCACCAAGAGAATTCACTCAATAAGATTTAGTGTTCTCTCTCCAGATGAAATAAGACGCATGTCAGCTACCCGAATAATTACACCAGACACGTATGATGAAGACGGTACCCCAATAGAAACAGGATTAATGGATGAACGCTTGGGGACAGTAGAGCCGGGGCGTCGCTGTAAGTTATGTGGCAATCCTGTAGGTGAATGTATAGGACACTTCGGGCACATTGAACTTGTTCGCCCAATAATCCATGTTGGTTTTGTTAAAATTCTTCATAAGGCTTTAAGAGCCACGTGTTGGCGTTGTTACAGACTTTTGCTTCCAGAAGATGAAATAAAATTCTTTTTAGCAGAAATGGAAAAACATGAAGCAGAAACTGGCGAACTAAGCGATGAAATTGCTGAAGAAGTTTTCCGCCGCGCATCCAGAAACGTAACATGTCCTCACTGTGGTGAAACTCAACGCAAGGTAAGACTGGAGAAACCAACCACGTTCTATGAAGAAACGGAAATAGGCTCTATACGGCTCACACCAAGTGACGTACGAGAAAGGTGTGAACGCATACCCGACACGGACTGCAAACTCCTCGGAATAAATCCCAAGTATGCTCGCCCTGAGTGGATGGTTCTTACTGTTCTTCCCGTTCCTCCAGTATGTGTTAGGCCAAGCATAACATTAGAGTCCGGTGTTAGGTCGGAAGATGACTTAACGCACAAACTTGTTGACATAATACGGATAAATCAGCGTTTAAGAGAAAACATCGAAGCAGGAGCTCCTCAGCTCATTATAGAAGACTTATGGGAGTTGCTTCAATACCATGTAACCACATATTTTGACAATGAAATCTCTGGTATACCTCCCGCTCGTCATCGTTCAGGCAGAGCTTTAAGAACCCTTTCTCAAAGGTTGAAAGGCAAAGAAGGACGCTTCAGAAGCAACCTCTCAGGCAAACGTGTTGACTTCTCGGCTAGAACTGTAATATCCCCCGACCCGAACATTGGAATAAACGAAGTAGGCGTTCCTATTGAAATAGCGAAGATCCTAACCATACCTGAAAGAGTGACCGAGCTTAACATCGAAGAAATGAAAGAATTAGTTATGAGAGACCCAGACGAGCATCCAGGGGCAAACTACATTATCCGAACTGATGGTAGACGTGTTGACTTGAGATTTGTCAAAAATAGAAGCAAGGTGGCTGAAGACATCACTCCTGGCTGCATAGTTGAACGTCACCTCAACGACGGGGACATTGTACTCTTCAATAGGCAACCATCCCTTCACAGAATGAGCATTATGGCTCATGAAGTCAGAGTTATGCCGTACAAAACATTCAGGCTAAACTTGTGTGTTTGTCCTCCCTACAATGCAGACTTTGACGGAGACGAGATGAACCTCCACGTACCACAGTCTGAAGAAGCCAGAGTTGAAGCTTACATACTGATGAGAGTTCAAGAACATATTCTAAGTCCACGGTATGGAGGCCCAATCATAGGTGGAATCCAAGATTTCATTTCTGCTGCATACCTCCTAACTAAAAAGCAAACTTTACTTAAAATGGAGGATGCATATGAGCTGGCTCTTGCAGCCGGTGTGACAGAACTTCCCCTGCCAGCAATAACTGAGCCGGAACCCCTCTGGACGGGAAAGCAGATCTTTAGCCTCGCCCTGCCAAAAGGTCTCAACGCACGCTTCAGGTCAAAGGCATGCAAACAGTGCGATGTATGCCTTGAAGAAGAATGCCCGCATGACGCTTACGTGCTCGTTGTAGATGGTGTTCTCCAAAAAGGTATAATAGACAAAACAGCCTTCGGGGCAGGAGTGTCTAAAAGCCTCCTCCACAAGATATCAAAGGAGTTCGGTTCCAATGCTGCAAGGAAATTCCTTGACTCGGTAACGCGTATGCTAATAAGATTTATCACGAGAAAAGGATTTACTCTTGGTTTAGATGACGTGGAGATACCTGAAGAAGCTGTTCAACGTATAAATGAAATATTAAAAGAAGGAGAAAGGAAAGTTAACGAGTTAATAGAAACTTATAGAAGAGGAGAACTTGAGGCTCTGCCCGGACGCACGGTAGAAGAAAGCCTCGAGATGCTAATAATGCAGGAGCTCAACAACGTCAGGGACAAAGCTGGCGAAGTGGCTAGTGAATACTTGGGTCTAGATAATCCCGCTGTAATAATGGCGATAACGGGAGCGCGTGGCACCCTTCTCAACCTTGCAATGATGGCTGCATGCGTAGGACAACAATCTGTTAGAGGACAAAGAATACATAGAGGATATAGAGGTAGAACCTTGCCACATTTCAAAAAAGGCGACCTAAGCGCAAAATCAAGGGGTTTTGTATCATCGCACTACCGAAAGGGACTAGACCCAATAGAATTCTTCTTCCACGCAATGGGCGGGCGAGAAGGTCTAGTTGACACAGCAGTTAAAACATCACAATCAGGATACCTACAACGCAGATTAATCAACGCCCTCCAAGACGTGAAAGTAGAATATGATGGCACCGTAAGAGACTCCACGGGAAGCATCATTCAGTTTAAGTATGGCGAAGATCTTGTTGACCCAACTAAGAGTTGGAATGGAAAAGCTGTTAATATCGATGACATCATTAACGATTATCTAGAACGGCGAGCTAAACGTATAGCAGCAGTCAACAATCGCAGTCAATAACCAAATAATCTTTTTTCATAAAAACTCTTTGAATGCTGAAATTTAGACTTGCTAACGTTCCTTTTCTCTCTTGAAGTTTATTTTTGTCTACGTTTAGAAAGAACAACTAAATCAAAAGAAACAAACAAAAAGCACTTACATCATGATTTATTTTCCTTTATGAGACTCTTATTCTATTCAAGTTTTTGATTATAGTGGATTTATAGTCTACGAAAAAGTAAATTATTTACGTGTCACTTGTTCTCTGAACAACGTCCTCTATTTTCCGAGTGCTTGAGCTATGATGGGAGCTACCGTGACTTGGCTTACTGGACTGGGAACAGTATCTGTAGCTATCACAGTTTCCGCCCCGGCTTTATAGATTTTCTTGAGCGCATTGTCAACCAATATTGGATGCGTACATGTAGCTATTATCGTCTTTGCTCCTTTATCTTTAAGTAATTGGATGGTTTTTGCAAGAGTCCCTCCTGTGGAAATTATGTCATCTATTATGACTATGTTTCTGTTTTGCGGTTGAAGTTGCCGTAGAGTTACTTCTACTTCGGTTGAACTTATCCTTTTCTTTTCTAGGATATCATATTCTGCGTTAAGTACTGCCGCCATTGTTTTTGCCCATTGTTCTGCTTCTTCGTCAGGTCCTATTATGAGTGGCTCCCTAACGTTGAAGTGCTCCTTAATGTACTGTGCGATTAGGGGTACTGCTGTAATGTTCTCAGCTGGTATTCTGAATATCTTATTTATGGTTTCTATTCGGTGTAGATGCATGTCGATTGTTATGACCTTATCTGTTCCCACCTTTTCAATAAGACTGGCTACCGTCTTAAGGCTCAACGCCTCACCTTTGTTGAAGCGTTCATCCTGCCTTGCATAGGGAAAATAAGGAATCACACCAGTTATCTTCTTAGCTCCTAGATCCTTTAAAGTATCTACTAGTAGAAAATATTCCATGAGGTGTTCATCAGGTGTGTGGTGCATTGAATGTATTAATACGACTTCATATCCCTCAACTTCACCCTCTATTCGAACGTATTTTTCTCCGTCGGGAAATCTCCTGTACTCGCAGTCTATAAACGGTGCTTGAAGAATTTTAGCAACTTTAAGTGCCAAGATTTGTGATGAGGAACCCCCTACTATTGCTAACTCCATTTCTTCCTCCCTCTTTTTCAAGTTAGACGCACTTTCTTTTATGAAGCGACATCTTTTTAAAGGTTTAACCTATGTTTGAACGGGGGTTGCTTTTGGCTTGGACTGTTTGGATTTTCGGCCTGCCAGGCTCTGGAAAGAGCACCATCGCTCGTGAACTGCAAAGATTACTAGCGGAAAATGGTATTAAATCTCAGATTCTTTCAACAGACCTTCTCAGGAAAGTTGTAACTCCTAATCCAACGTATTCGGAAGAAGAGCGGGAAATTGTCTATGGAGTCTTGGTCTTCATTGCTCGTCTTCTTAACGATAACGAAGTTAACGTCATAATAGATGCTACAGCTAATAGGAGAGCTTATAGGGAAAAAGGTAGAAAAGAAATTGAAAACATTATGTTTGCCTATGTTAAATGCCCACTAGAAGTTTGTATGACGCGGGAGGCAACTAGAGAGGAAACTTATGGCGCACCAAGAAAGATATACGAAAAGGGTTTGTCAGGGGAAAGCCGGACTGTTCCAGGTTTAGGTGTCCCCTTTGAGGAGCCTGAAAACCCTGACGTTATAGTCGAGTCCGACAAATTCCCTCCTAAAGAATGTGCTATAAAAATTTTTAATACTATGCTGAGTAAGTTTTATGGTAAAATTTAACTGCCTTTAAGGTAGGAGTTTACCTCTTTAGGATTAAATTCCTCACTCTCAAGCACAGTATTTATGAAGTTTAATAGTTTTTTCCGAGTTTCTGGGGTAAGCGTCGGATACCATTGGGGGTGTGATATTACTGAGCCTCTCCAAGCATAGAATGGAGGAACAACTTTGAGTATTTCCTCGTCCCCTGTTTTTTCAAGATAGTTCTCATAGAAAAAGTTAAAGAGACGTTTGAATGGATCAGCAAGGCTGCCAAAGGTAAGCACGCTGAAAAAGATGTAGTTTATTGTCATGGCCGTTACATCGTCTGCAGGCTCACCCCACTCCCCTCTACTTCTGTCCAAAAGAGTGAAGTCTGTTCCCTGCCTAAAGAGAACGTTCCAAGGATGATAATCTCCATGAACCACGCTCAGCCTGTGAACGTATTTTTTAAGCTTCCATCTCCACTCGACACATTTCTTCTCAATTTTTATCAAATCCTCCTCTATTGCATATTCGGGATTTGGAGTATACGTGTCAAGCAGCCCCATAATCCCTTCTCCATGGCCCACTAGATCTCTTATTCTCCTAACGTAGAGTGATGGCTCATCCTTCTTGGTCTTATGGATCTCTACTAAGTAGTCGGAAAGCGCAAGCACTCTATCGATGTCTATCTGCTTTAGTCTTTTTTCCTCCGAGATCCTGTCCAAGTCCTTTTTGTATACCTCTCCTTCAGCATACTCCATAAGCACAAAGAACTCCTCTACATTTCCAACCGATATAATCCTCCCATCACTAGTCACTCCTCCGCAATCGAAAGAGCGGACATGCCTAGGTAGCTTATTGTACGTTTGATGAGCTAACAAAACTACCTGCGCCCGGTCTGGCATGTAATCGTGTCCATATGGTCCCGGAACAACGAAACTCATAACCATTTTCTTCGTTTCTCCTTCAACCTTCACCTCTATAAGACGAGGAACACCATATCCGATCTCTTTTATGTCCTCTTCTCCTCCACCTATTCTCTTAACGTTCATTATCTCTACGCTCTTCCCGAAAACATAACTAAGGTACTCTTCAAGTTTTTTCTTTGGCAAAGACAAATAAGAACACCTCCTTGAAGACTGTCATTATGATTCAAGCGTCAGTTAAAAATAGTTTTCGTGCACACATAAAATTAAAATACCACCGTTTCGTTTTCAATGAATGAAGGTGCCCGGGTCGCCTAGAAGTCCTTGGGAAATGGTAGGGCGGTGGAGCCCTAAGAGGGCGCCGAGGCTCGAGATCCTCTCCTAAAATGGGGGAAGATAAACCCACTGGCGGAGTCCGTATGGACGCAAGCACCGCCACGCGCGTTCAAAAGAGGGAACCCCTCTGAATCTCGCGCCCCGGGCGCCATATTCCTTCTTCTCTTTTATATTTTATTCTAGCGTGTAACCAAGCTTTTTTACGAGATCTCTTCTCTCTCTCTTCTGTTCTTCGTTTTCTATTGTAGTAACGCTCGTCCCGTCAACAGCCCCTATTATTGCCCGCCCCAGCTCTGTTTCTGCCACCAGCACTTGGACGGGGTTTGCTGTCGCCACTATTATGTTGCATACTGCCGGAATCCTCTTCAGAGTGTTAAGTATATTAATCGGATAAGCGTTCCTAACTAAGACCACGTATGCATGCGCTGCTCCTATTGACAGCGCGTTTCTTGCCGCTAAACTCTTTAACCTTTCATCATTTCCATTAACTCTTACCAGTCGCGGCGCTGCTTCATTCATTGCGACCCCACATTTAATCCCAGGGACCGCAGTAAGTAATTCACTAAAAATGTTATCGACAGTGTATACCGTAAAGTTAGCCATTCCACAAATGAACTGGTCGTCTTTATCCTTCTCTATTTGGACAACGTGAATTTTAACTTCCATTAAAGACCACCTTCAAAGGCTTGAACCTTAAAGACTCTTAATTTTTTTGGTGCTACATAAAACTTTTATTAAAATGAGATTTTAGCTGAGAAAGGATCTCCAAGTAGTTTCTCTGAGGCTTTTGCAACAGCCTCCCTATGCCTTTTATCTGTATACACTCTTATTATATTTAGAAATCCTCTCATTACTGATATTATATTTGACACATCTTCTAAGCGTAACGCTCTCCTCTTACCGTTTTTTTCCCTCTGAATTATCGGCAAATTTACCTCTTCATCCCTAATGGTGCTGTGATAAGGAACGGATGGTAATGTTGGTACATCTATGTATACGTCATCAACATTTAAGCCAGCATCATTGGCTATCTCTTCTTCAAGTTGTCTTCTAACTCCCTCTTTAGTTAAGATCGTTGAGAAAACGCCATTCTTCACGAAGAACATTTTTTCGTAAGATACCTTGGGAAGATCCCTTATTCTTAACCTTTCAATGTATGGTCTGGAACCTTTACACTGAAGCATAAGCCCCCACATGGAATAATCATCGTAACTTAAATATTCTTGAGGAGTGATATTTAATATTCCCATTTCTTCATTAACTTTCTCTAAGCCTTTTTCTAGGAGGATTTGGGCAGCCCTTGATGCTTTATGGAAATATATGCTCCTAAAGAGCTCGACTCTCGCTACAAGGAAGGATTCAAGCGTTGGCAGTGCCACTAAGTCCACAGCTAAGTTTCCCTCATGAAGGTCTACCGTATGTATAAGACGGAAGACGTCAATTGAAGCAAACTCACCACCAGTATGGTATGAATCTCTTAAAATATAGTCCAGTTTATCGCAGTCAATTGAACTGGAAATTATCTGACTTAAGAACTCCCTATGCTTTTTCTGTAGTCTTCCTACTGCTAGGAGCGCTACTTCCTTAGCGTTTAATCCTATTTCCTCGACAGCATCCTTAAGCGTGGTCTGTGTAACTACCTCTGCAGTCATGTCTTCATGAGTTTTTTTAAGATGCTTAAGAAGTAAAGCTTCAAAAACATGGCTAAAGGGCCCATGTCCCACATCGTGGAGCAGCGCCGCTATTCTTACTATCTCTACGCAGTCTTCCTCTAAGTGCCCCTTACTTATCAGGGATTCGGCCATTAACCCTGAAAGATGCATAACTCCAAGGGAGTGTTCAAATCGTGTGTGAACGCCTGCAGGATAAACGAACTCACTACCTGCCAGCTGCCTGATCCTGCGAAGCCTTTGAATCGCCTCTGTGTCTATAACCTTCATCTCTTCGGGATTACATTGAATGTAGCCATAAATCGGGTCTTTAATTAATGTTCTCTTCTTCAAATTCTCCCTCCTCCTCTCATTGCGGCAACGTTTCAAACATTTTTTCACAAACCTTTCTCACGGTATTTACATACCTTTTTTCTGCGTAAACATAAACCTGCATTAAACTGTTATACCTTGTTTTTAGAGTCTGAATTATGCTGGGATCATACTCTCCTAGTCCATAACTCCCCGCCTTTATTCCTCTTATTTCAGTGTAGTAGTCCCGTGGAAGATAAATGAAAACGTCTATATCAGATAATTCATCATGCGACGCTTCACTCCTCACTTCTCTAATTATTTCGTCCTGAAGCTCATGATAATCTACCATTCCCAAAGCAGCCCTAGAGACCTTCTCCGGCAACTTGCTAATATGAGCCATGTAAGCCTTTTTAGGCAACTTACGATATCTTAACCTGTAAGCTAGTTTCTTTGTCTCCCCTAAGCTACTATTATTTAAGAGCAAATTTATGAATTGACTGTCATCAAGGGTAAAGAGGTGGTAGAAGTCGTAGTCTCCGAGCCCCCTCAGCAAAAGCTCTAATGCTAAACAGTTGGCTGATAAAGTTGTCGGGTGAAGGTACACTTTTTTCATCATCCAAAAACGGCTTTCTAGAACACTTATTGCAGCGCTTACAGCGTCAGGCCTAGCTTTCAATGAGAGCTCTCCATTCTCGTCTATTTCGAACGAAGAGAATATTCTGTCATCGTAACTTTGAGGCACCCCCGTATAGTAAGCATCCCTTTTCAAGTAATCAAGACGGTCGGCATCTAATGGTCCATTAACAAGCCGACTCAAATAACTCGGTTTTCCCTCCCCTGTTATTATCTCCATGATGCGCTCTCTATCCTTTCTACCATACCCCTCCTCCTCTAAAACTTCTTTTAAGGGAGCTGCTACGTTTACCATCTCTGGATTTTCCTCCTGAATTTTTCTGTAGCATGCTCCTTCAATAACCTCATTAACGAATTTTTCATGAGATGGAATTATATTCGGATAAAACCTACGGAAAAAATCAGAGACAACATGACTAAATACGGGTGTTGCTGCATCATGAAGTAGCGCAGCGGCTCTTACGAGCTCACCTTCCTCTTCATCTAATGGTATTTTCGACATGGCTATTATTCTGTCGACACAAGCTCTTACACCTAAGCTGTGCTGAAACCTAGAGTGCTCAGCTCCCGGGTAAACTAAGAACGCAAAGTCAAGTTGCTTGATCCCTCTCAACCTTTGCATCTCAAATGTATCTAGAATTTTCTTGTCTTTAGATGTAAGGAAGATATCTCCCCAAACAGGATCTCTTATCCTCCATTCATCTTCACGCAAGAAACTTCACCTTAAGTAAGAGAGTTCGTTACCGTGATTCGGCTGTTCCCTCCTACTGTAAGTTTGTCTAGGAGCCTTCTATAGAGCTCCACATACTCCTTTATTTTAGCTAAATAGCTATGTGCCTCATCACGATTCATGAGCGTATAAGCATAATTGCAATCTCCAAAAGAATATGTTCTTGCTGTCGGCATAAAGGTCCACTCTCCTCTCGTTTTCACTCTCTTCAAAAGTCCTCTTTCACATAAGATTTCTAAATGTCTACTGCACCCTCTTATTATCGCTTCTTTCTTAGCTACATGTATTTCCTTCTCGTTTTCTTCACTCGATGCTTCTTCCAGCTTCTCATGATAACTTAACCTAGAGAAAGCCACTTTCGCTATATCTCTCGCTGTGGGACACCTTCCAGTTAACATTATGAGAAGGTTTGTTGCCTCTAAGTATGGTAGTGCTAAGCGTTGTCCATCCTTCATGTCCTCTCCATCCAGCTCTCTCTCTATGAAAGGCGGGAGAATTAAGTCATTTACATCCACCTCAATTTTTTCTTTCTCATACATTCCAAAAGCTTTCCCTCTTTTCTCTAATAATAGTTGGTTTCTGTAAAAGTTGTATACTAAAGAGTTGTATATTACTTCTTCTCTTTTTAAGAAGGCACTTAATGGAACCTTTTTCTCTCCCCATTTCACATGGAAAAGGAAATGGTAAACTGTATTAATTAGGCTTTCATCTACCTTATAAGCGAGCTCAATCAGCTCTTGAATGAACTCCATTAAAGCAGGTAATCTCGTCCTCCCCATTTTTCTAAAATAGTCATAGCCGCGCCAAGTTAGTAGAACGTGCTCCCTTGAGTTTATCCGTTGAATGTGAAGGCACTTCTCGGCAGAGAGAAATCTAATGGCTCTGGGAAAATTTGCATCTTCGGGTCCAAAGTAGTCTATTACAATGTAGTCTCGCTTTTTGAATATGAGCGCATCAAGTATGCAGAGCGCTTTGGCTAGACATGTTTTACCCTCAAAAGCTCCGTCATGTCTGTGAGCCAAAAGGAAAATAATTTTATCATGCGGATAGTAAAGTGTACTACTCCTCGAAATTTCTCTTCCGACCTTTTCTGCCATTTGCCGAATAAGATTTAAGGACGCTTCAATGTTCATCATATTATTTCTCCACTTGATGGAGAAACTTTTCCAGCATTTATAACTTTTCTCCAAAAATTTGGATGCCTTTTTATTTTTCCTTTGAAAATGGTGAAATAACTCTCTCTGAAAGACTTTTAATGAATCCCAGTTTTCAGGATGGAGGAAAAACGTTGAACGGGAAATTACTAGGTTTCCTCGTTAATCCCATCGCTGGGATCGGAGGCCGTTACGGGTTCAAGGGTTCTGATGACCCAGAACTAGTAGCTCTCACGCTAAGACTAGGAGCAAAGCTTATTTCCCCTGAACGGGCTGAAAGAGCTCTGAAAGTTCTCCATCCAGTAAGGCACTCGATGTATTTAGTATGCCCTCCAGGTATTATGGGCGCCACTATTGCAGAAAAACTTGGCTTCAAGATGAAAGTGTTGCCCCTTAACATTTCCGAGCCAACCATCCCTCAAGACACCATGAATGCTGCAAAACTTATGTTTGAGGAAAATGTTTCTCTCATACTTTATGCTGGAGGCGATGGAACAACAGTAGACTTAATTAACGCTATAGACCAAGATGTGCCCATCTTGGGAATTCCTGCAGGTGTTAAAATATGGTCTGCCACATTCGCTGACACGCCGGAGTCAGCTGGGCAAATTGCTATGCGCTTCCTTTGGGAAGAATTGCCGGTGAAAGAGGCTGAAGTCTTAGATGTTGATGAAGAAGCCTTTAGAAGAGGGGAACTAAGGGTTAAGCTTAAGGGGTACGCGTTAACTCCCTATGAACCGCTTCTTCTTCAGGGCGCGAAAATGATGAGTCCGGTTACTCAAAGTGAAAGAGACGCCCAGTTAGCCTTAGCATATTATGTTAAAGAACTGGTTAAGCCAGGTGTTCTCTATATTCTGGGGCCAGGATCAACTTGTAAGACGATAGCGGAGGTGTTAAGTGTCGAGAAAACACCCTTAGGTGTGGATCTAATCAAGGACGGTAAAGTTATATTTAAGGATGCAGGGGAAGAAGAGATACTAAAAGCTATTTCCTCTGAAAAAGAAGTAAAAATAATAGTTTCTCCTATCGGAAGACAAGGCTTTATTTTCGGAAGGGGAAATCAGCAAATAAGTAGCGAGGTTATAAGGAAAGTAGGTGTTGAAAACATAATCATTGTAGCAACACCGCATAAGCTTTCATTACTCCCTCTTCTCAGAGTCGATACAGGAGACCCAGAGCTAGATGCTAAATTCGTAGGAAAATACGTAAAGGTGATTACTGGTTATCATGAAGAGACTGTCAAAAGAGTAGGTGTTATGTAATGAACCCTTATCCGCTCATCTAACAAGTTAACCTTTTAAACGCGCGTGCTCTTACAGTTCCCTGATATACTGAGATAAAAAGGCAAAATTTAAGCGTTGTTGCTTCATTTATGGTTCATCTGAACAGATGTTTTAAAGGGGTTCTTAGAATGGTTGCCTCAAAGCTAATTACTTGTCCTAAATGCGGCTTCTCCTTTGACGTGAGTTATTCTCGTGTTTTCGCCTGCGGTGGATGTTCTGCTTCCGCCCTAGGAGACTGCGGTTTTATTCGTTGTCCAAGATGCAAATATGAATTTCCAAGCAGATAAGCCCTCTTTTTTTATTCAACATGAACTCTTAGTAGATCCACGTCGCCCGGCTCTCCTGGGATTCGTCTTTTAAGTATTTCAAGGAATTCCCTAGCAGACCTCCTAATGTCCTTGGATTGCGTTATGTATCTTCCTACGATAAGTATATGGGCTCCTGCGTCGAGCGCTTCATTGGCAGTCTCCGGCACTATGCCCCCCGCAACTGCGAAAAGTATTTTTTTGTCCTTGAAGGCGTTCTTAATTTCGTTTATTAACTCCCACCTTGACCTTCTTCCAGAGGACTCAGTATCTATCGCTCTGTGAATTATTACGACGTCGGGAAGTTCCTTAAGCGATTTTAGTTTCTCGAGCGGGTTCGGGACGTCCATCATATCTAAGAACGCATAAATTCCTAGTCGTCTCGTCTCATAGATGAACTTGTCAATGGACTCCTTCGAAGCAAGCCCTGAAGCCACCACTCCATCAGCTGTTTCCTCGTAAGCCAAGTCGACTTCTACTTGGGCCGTATCCAGTGTTTTCAAGTCAGCCACTATGAACATGTCTGGAGCGATATCCCTAAGCTTACTAACAGCGCTCACCCCGTGCCTCTTTATCAAAGGAGTGCCTGCCTCAATTATTATCATGTCGCTTTTGGGTAGCTCACTAACAACGTGAAGTGCCTGCTCCAATGATGGGTTGTCAAGCGCAATCTGCAAGTAAGGTGGCCGCCACAACCGAGGAACTTTGAATCCCATTATTGGATGCACCGCCCTGTCCTTATCATACATAACCTTATCCAATGGTGGATATGCTTGTAGTGCCCGTCTTAAAGCAAGCTTCGTCGCACTATAATTATAATGATATATTTTCCTGTAGTCCTTAGCGTCTGGGTGAACAAAAATGCTTGCCACTATAACCCACTCATCAACTTTATCCGCTGGAATAATCCCTTCTTCTACGGCATCAGCTACTGCTTTAGCTACAGCAGACTGAGCTGGACCGAATATCTTATTTGCTTGTTCCATGTTTTTAATGGTCACCTTTGGAATTATCAGAACATGTGGTTTAGGTGGCAAGTTCGGCCTAATCACGCCTAAAAGCGGCGTGTGACCTTGGGACATGTGAGTTAGCCCTTGAGCGAACGCCAATCCTACAGGCCCAAGTTTGTCCCCGACGATCAAGTCCACATGTGCTACTTCTGCGCCCTTCCCGACTAACGCTTCACCTATGTAGAACTCCATTGAGACCCCTCCTTGGGGTGTTCCCGTATGTTTAATGATCGATTTAAATTTTCTGAATCTTCGTCAATATATGTTATATTTTCTCCTTTTTTCATCTAGACGCTAAATGCTTCCTCCTTAAACTAGAAATTTTTTCAGTCCATTTTTCATGTGCTATGTCAACGTTTTCCTCCGCTAGAATTAAGTCAATGTAATCTATCTGTTGCTTTATAACTTTTTCAAGGTCTTCCTTCTTTATAATGTCGACTCCGTGAATCATGCTGTAGACTAGCAGCTGCTCCATGGGCGAGCGCCAGTAATGGTAAGTATACTCGGCTTTAACTTTCCAATCTATTAATTCTTCCTTCAAGAATCTGATGCTGACATCCTGTGTTAAGATAACTGGCTTGTGATATCTGCTGAGCAAGATTATTAGCCTCTTATGGTTCTCTCTATCCTTCTCTTCATTCCCCTCAACAATTCTTTTGAGCAGTTGCCTCCATTCATCCAGAAATAATCTCCCGGTTGTTTTACATCTAAATTCGAGGAGTAGCTGTTCCTCCGAAATAATGGCGTTTTCAGCGTGTATAGTTGCGTTGTGATAGCAATAAATGTCGAATTTGCTTCGTTTAAACCTCACTTTAAGAGAGTTAATGATAGGCGAAAAGAGGTTCTTCAAAAAACGCGTCAATGGCTCATTAGCTTCCGTCAGGATCTTATATTCATTCCATAGTTCATCTTCTTCCATTTCGTTTACCAAAAAACTCCTCACACTTTCATTCATTTCCTCTGGTAAGGGAAGAAAGAATGCATCAAAATCCGCATTAAGAATAAAGTTTCCCGCTTGCTTGCTGGCGCAAATAAACCTTGGAACATGTAGAATAGTCACTTTTCTTACCCTCCGCATGCTTCCCCCTACCTCTCTAGGAGACCTTTATACTTTCTTCGAAAAATCAACTTGATTCGTCCTAATTTTTCTTAAATGATCGTCGTCTGTAATCGTTTTTCTGAGGATAGAGGGAAGAAAATAAAAGGGTTTCTGGCAATTAAATTCTTACTTAGTGAAGAGAATTTTCACTGGAAATTAGTATTTTGAGGTGGTGCCCCTTTGAGCTTCGATGAGAAAAAAAGAGGTTTCAAGTTTGGCGTAGAAGATGACGTGAACTCATCATTTCTTCATGAAGACTTCGATGAAATGGAAGAGATAACCGTTCTCGAACTGGAAGAGCTGGCCGATGCTCTCCGCTTCCTCTTAGAACTGGAGCCTCATACGTGTCCTAGGAGAGGTGTTGACATCCCATGCATATTATGTGAAGATCCATGTAGCAGTGCAAATTATCAAGAAGTTGAAAGCAAGCTTGGAAAAGGGCGAAGAACAATTAACAGTTCCATAATTTCTCTTAAATTTGAAAAACGTGATGAAATCGAAAAATACTTAATAAGAAAATTAGTGCGCGAGCTCGCTAGGAAGAAACTTAACGTTATTGAGCCAGAGGAAGAGTATGACGTCGGTTTTCTTTTCACGCATGAGGATCGATGGAGAACAGATGAAATAATTGCCTTCATAGTAGGACTATTCGACAAGGTAAAAGTGATGATGCCCGAAGCAAAATCCCTTATTAATTCTTGGATACGAAAAAAGGCAGAAGAAATAGAACGAAGAGAAATGTTAAAGAAAGAGAAACATTAACTTTATTGCACTAATATTATCGGGATCTTTAATCTACCTTCCGAAATTTTTGTATTCCCAAGCTTTCGACCTTTAGTAGTAGTAAAAAGTAAAAGGGAGATTATAAACCTAGGAGATTTAAAATCTTTACTCTTCTTCCATTTCATATTCTCCATAAGGTATACCTGCCTTCTCCTTTAGCGCCTTTATTTTTCCGATTACTGCACGTATTTCTCCACGTAGCTTTGAACGCTGAACAGCGTACTCTGCTTTTTCTATAGCCCCTGCTTGATACCTCATTGTAATGTATTCGAGTTGGTCTTTAAGAGACTTAAGCCTACTTTCGAGCTCCTCTATTTCCTCGATCATCATTGGAGGTAGCTGTTCCTTTTGCGTCTCTGTCGGAATTTTCGTAATAATTGATGGGCCTCCCTTCTGGGACAGCATTCTTGCAGCGAACGTCCTAAACTCGTTTACAAATGAATCAAAGCGTCTTCGTAAACTAGTGATTTCTGTTAAGATTTTGTCAAGCTGGGGAGTATAAGCGGCAATTTCAGGTACCCCTACAATTGTTTCTTTGCTAGGTGGAGCAGTTGTGGATGCCTCAATAGTAACGGGCGCTTCTTCCCTCGCCTCTCCTAAGGGTGAAACCATCTGAACAACTTTTTTCCTCTCTTTAAGCCAGTTAAAAATGTTTAAAGCGAAGGATGCGTTTTGAGCAGTGTTTAATCCACCAGCCGTCCTGTCTCTAAATATTTCATATGACCCTAAAGCTACAACTTTGCCTGCTCCAAACTCAGCAACAGCCGTGACTATTGCTTCCGGGGGCTCTGCAGTTTTACTTGCAAAGGCCACCCCTTCAGCGTTTCCACTAACAACCTTCAAGCTACAGCCTGCAGGATAGCATATCTCGTTAATTCCTTGCGTAACTGGGTGGCCTGAAAAATGGGTGATCTTAGGCATGTTGCTGTGGATGAAGTTTTGTCTTTCATCTATAACTTGATTGTTTTGAAAAGATATTCCGAATTTTTCCGCTATGGAATTCAGGTTGGCTCTTAATCCCGGGTCTCCTCCTGCATGGCTCATGATTAAAAGACCGCCTCCACGAGATACAAAGGTCACTATAGCATCTATTTCTGATGGGTTAAACCTAGACTGGTCGGGGCACGGAATTACGAAGACGTCAAATTTCTCAAGCTTATCCTCAGTTATGGGCGAATCCACTAACCTAATACATTGGAACCCTTCCTCCTCGAGTAGACCTTTAAGTCCGCGATAGTTTAACGCTAAACGTCCCCGTTCTTTCTGCGTTTCATCAAAAAGAATTTTCCAATTAAAGATGCTCATCACATTTCCTCCAACCATACCAAGTCAATGTATATAAATTCTCTTTTACAAATAATTCTTTTCCTTTCGCAGTATTTAAACACTCATTTCCTTCTGATTTCTACAATGTAAACGCGGAAATGCAACAGGAGCAGATAATTGACTTCACGAGAATTGTTTCTCTTCATTTTATTATTTCAACTTAAGTTACATAAAGTTATTTAGGGAAGTCTTGTTCCCTTTTAATTTAAGGGAGGAGCCTGAATGTACCGGGAAACTACACTTCTTCAGTTTCTCTCGCCCTGCGGAGCAGAAAAAGAGAGTTATAATGTTAATGGCAAAGCTGGCTGTGCTGTTAGCGGGGCTGTTGATGTTCTTCATACGCCGGAGAATACTGGGGCATGCCTTCTCCTCTCGGTGGATTATGATGGCGAGCGAAATTGCGCTTATGTGCGCTTATATGACCCCGAAAGTAACAGGCTTTTCCGGTGGTATGATAACACAGGGCATCGCCCTTACTGTCTTTCAAATTCGAGTATTGAAGAATTGAAAAAGAATTCGAAGTTGATGTCGCACAATGGACTAGTTGGATTTGAGGAAATAGAAAAGTACGACTTGCTTCATGATAGAAAAGTTAAGATGACAAAGATAATTGGAAGCAACCCTCTAGCGATAGGCGGCACCTCTTCATCTATCAGAGAAATCGTCATCAACGCATGGGAAGACAAAATACCTTACCATCACTGTTACACTTACGATAGGCGACTAATTCCAGGCATGTTTTGGAGAATTAAAGAAGGAAACTTAGAGAGCGTTCCCTTTCATTTTAAGGAAGAAAAAGAGATTATGAGCTTATTTAAGGATGAACCAGAGGAGTTTCAGGAAATTCTAGTCGATTTTCTTCCGTCTTTTATGGCTCCTGTTCCCGACATTAAGCGGGTGGCTATAGACATAGAAGTTTCTAGCGTAGTTGATAGAATCCCTGATCCTGAGACTGCAGAAAACGAAGTTATATGTGCTGCATTGGTATCGAACAACGGTGAGTCTACTGTTCTTGTTCTAAAAAGGGAAGATACGAGTGAAGGGGAGATTCCTAATGAACTTATTGGTAAATTCAACATAGAATACTTTACTGATGAATGTGACCTTCTAAGAAAGTTATTTGCCGAGATCAAAAAATATCCGGTGATTTTGACGTTTAACGGTGACAACTTTGACTTAAACTATCTTTACCATAGAGCTTTAAAGCTGGGTTTTACTAGAGAAGAAATTCCGATAACCCTAACCAAGGATGCCGCTTATCTTCGCCACGGTATTCATGTCGACCTTTACAAGTTCTTCCATAATCGTTCAATACAAGTTTATGCCTTTTCGAATAAGTACAAAGAGGAAACACTGGACGCCATATCCAAGTCACTTATAAATACGGGGAAAATAGAAATTGAAGAAGACATATCGCGGCTACCTCTTCTTAAACTGGCTGCATACTGCTGGCAAGATGCATACATAACCCTTGAGCTGACGCGGTTCGACGATAATTTGGTAATGAAATTAATAATTTTACTGATGAGAATTTCACGTTTACCTATGGAGGATCTAGTCAGGCAGGGCGTGTCCTCTTGGATTAAGAGCCTCTTTTATTACGAGCACAGGGCAAGGGGCTACTTAATTCCTAGGCCAGAAGATATAGCCTCAATGAAAAACGTGAGCGATACAAAGCCCATTACTAAGGATAAAAAGTTCAAGGGAGCAAAGGTGGTTAAGCCAAAAGCAGGAGTACACTTCAACGTTGCAGTATTAGATTTCGCCTCTCTTTATCCAAGCATAATAAAAGAATATAACTTAAGTTATGAGACCGTAAGATGCCCTCATGAAGAATGTCGCGTGAACGCTGTTCCAGAAACCACCCACTGGGTTTGTAAGAAGAAGCGTGGTATGAGTTCGCTTATAATTGGCTTCTTAAGGGACATACGGGTTAAATGGTTCAAACCAAAATCTAAGGATAAAAGTTTGAGCGAAGGACTGCGGAAATGGTACTCGGTCGTTGAACGTGCGCTTAAGGTATTTATAAACGCAAGTTACGGCGTTTTCGGAGCGGAGCATTTTCCCTTCTATTGCTTACCAGTAGCGGAAAGTACTGCGGCTATAGGCAGATACACTATTGAGGCAACAATAAGTAAAGCGCAGGAACTTTCTCTAGAAATCATCTACGGGGATACAGACAGCGTGTTTATAAAGAACCCTCAAAGGGAAAACATAGAAGAGTTGATCAAGTGGGCTCAGAAAACTTTAGGCATAGATCTAGATATAGATAAAGTCTATCGGTACGTGGCTTTCTCTGAAAGAAAGAAAAACTACTTAGGTGTTTTCGAGGATGGAACTGTGGATATTAAAGGTCTCACTGGAAGAAAGCGTAATTCTCCGTTGTTCATCCAGGAGGCATTTCTTCAGATGGTTGAAGCTCTTAGTAGGGTGCGCTCGGTAGAAGACTTTAATGAAGCAAAGATAAAGATCGAAGAAATTGCACGCACGTGCTACTTTAAAATTCAGAAAAGAGAATATAGCCTCGAGGAATTTGCATTTAGGGTACAGCTAAACAAATCCATTAAGAGTTATGTGAAAACCACTCCACAACATGTTAAAGCTGCAAGGCAGCTTTCATCTTTTGGGAAAGAGATTAAACCCGGCGACATAATTTCCTTCGTCAAGGTTAAAGGTAAAGAAGGCGTTAAACCGGTAGAATTGGCAAAAAAAGAGGAAATAGACACCGAAAAGTACAAAGAATACCTCCGAACAACCTTTGAGCAAGTCTTAGATGCACTGGGACTGGAATTTGACAAGATTGTCGGGTTAACCCGCTTGGAATCTTGGATATGACTCCTCCTTGAGAAGATCTTCAATTGGAGCCAATAGTTCCCTTAAATAATTTCTCTAGATGAATAAACTCATGTTGAGATGAGATCTCTTACAGGGTTGGAGAACGGCGCCATTCCTGATGAACTAGAGACAGATTGATGAAAATTTGTTCTTTAGAATTCTAGGAGTAAACTTTTTTATCTAGTTACTTCTCTAATTTTTAAGAGTAGAAAAATCCGTGGTGTTAACGATGGAAATACGAGACCTTCTGGCTCGTAACGTGCTCTTGATTGTAGATCCCTATACATTAGGGAAAAGTGCTGATGAATTTATGGCTGACTTCGGAGGCTACATGGGGCAAATTGCCGCCGTCGCAAAGGATGAAAATGGATTTGCCCTTTACAACAGTAAACATGCCCCTCTACATGAAGAATATGGGGACTTCTTCTCGACAATAGCTGAAGCTGCCGGTGCGGCTGGGATCAATCTTTATGCAGTGATTAATGCTTTTATTGACGACTACTACGCGGTTGACCCAAGTTATAAAACTTATACTTCTGATGGTGTGGTTGCAGAAGGTTTTGTCTGTCCAAACAGAGAAGCTTTCTGGAACTATTTGGCAAATATAGCAGATGAATTATCAAACTTTCCCATAAAAGGTATAATTCTTCAAGGACTTTCATATATCCGTGAGAACTACTGCTTCTGTAATACTTGCAAGAACGAGTTCACGAAGGTTGCAGGCCTCGACTTTGTAACAAACTTTGAATCTCTGCGCGATGACCCAGAAGTTCTTTCCAAATGGTTTGAGTGGCGCGCTAAAAAAATTAGCGGTGTAGTGTCAAAAATACATGAAACAGTTAAAGAAAAAGGTATTGATGTTCTTCCAATAGTGGACATCGATCCCGGAACAGGGTATCAGGACGGAGCTTACAGGCACTTCGGACAGGATGTAGAGTCCATTTCAGGGGTAACAAATCACGTTATTATAAATCTTAACGCATGGTCTCCGGTCCTTCCTAAGGTTGACACGCCAGAGTTTAATGCCTTAACTCAACGTCTCCTATTCCTAAGAAACATAACAGCTAGACGCAGGAAAATCTCTTTTATGTACTGGTCGTTCATCGATGAAGACGAGTTTGAATCTATGAGGAAGATAGCGAACTTCTACAACGCAACCAAACTTGTAACGTACCCTAAGTTCCCGCGCAACTACAAACGTTGGCGTGAGCTTCATTTAAACATTTAGAGAGCTAAACATTTAACTCTCAAGTTATTTTATTTTACTGTCACCGTAACGCATGTCCGCATCTTTTGCAAAATCTCGCATCTAAGGAAAGAATCTCTCCACAAAAAGTGCAAAATTTTTTGCCCCCCTCTGAAACTACCCTATCTTCATCATTCACGACTCGTCTATGAGCGTTAAAACTACCGTTAAAACCCACGTTCTCCTCCACAAAACATTGCTCCAGCTGCTCCTCATGTGCTTTCCAAAGCCCTTTTGCATATTCTATAAACTTGTTATGCATATACTTCTTTATCTTTAAGTAATCTTCTTCTGATAATCCTAGAAGTCTTAATGCCTCATCTCTAATCGTGCATTTTTTTTCTAGGCCGCAACAATATGCGAGACTGCCATAACAGGTTATAGCCATAGCTTTATCTTGAATGCTCTGAAAAACTGGTTGTATGCGTTCACTTCCGATGACGAGAACCCCCCCTGCCTCCACTCTTACATCGGCGAACCCCTCTTTTACAAGTGCGTTAAAAACTTTATCAGCAGGATACACTCTCCCACCTATCACTATGTTTCCCTCTGCCTTCGGGGCGTATCCCATCCTAACCACCCCCGATGAGGTAGCATAATTTTTTCAGAATAATACAGAAATCATTTTCACGCTTTCTATTTAAAAATACCTGTAATATGATGGTGGGTGCCCAATTCATTGTTCGTCTCCGTAATTTTTACCCCCCATTTTTGAAAAAAGCAGGGGGCTTTGTCCACATCAAAAATTTTAATTTAATGAGTTGAATATTTTCTAATGGAAAAGCGAGGTTGGCGAAATTGTCTGACGAGGATTTTTATCTTATAATTTCGCGGGAAGCACAGTTGATGTACGAACGAGCTAAGGGCTTCTCCCCTTCTAAAGGTGATTTAACTATATGGCAGGGAGAGATAGCAGGTAGAGGTGAATACAGGGGGCTTAAATTTGAAGTTGAAATTAAGATCCCCCGAACTTTTCCATATGATCCTCCATCCGTTAGAATGGTTTCTCCCACCGATCATCCTAATGTTGATCCGGAAACTGGCCGAGTTCATCTAGGCATTCTAGATCAGTGGAGGCCGGAATATCACGTCTACCATGTCATCAACACTCTCAAGGGAGTCTTCGCTAAGGTGCCGCCCCGCCCCCTCTTTAAACCCATTACAAAGAAGACTGTTGTTGCTACTCCTAGTGAAAAGGAGTCACAGGCCACTATGCCCTCAGAAGTGGTTGAAAAAACAAACATACTGGAAAAACAGGTTAAGGAGCTTCAAAAAAGGCTTCAGGAAAAAGACGAAGAAATTGCTTTACTGAAAGCTCGTTTGACGGCACACGCGACCCAAGAGCTTCCTGCTTCAAGTGTTAGCACAGTTAAGTTAGAAGCTGATGAACGGCTAGAACTGGAAAGCGAAAAGATAGCTATAGAAGACCTCTTGCAGTCTCTCGAAGAGAAGTTTGAGGGCGGCAAAATAGACCCTGCAGAATATACTCGGCTTTACAGAAAGTACAAGAAAGAATGGTATATTGTTACGAAAAAGCTTCAAATGATTGAGAACCTATAAACTTAGTTTAGCGGAGGCGTTTATATGAGCACTGTTGAGGGGGTAAAACCACGGCAAAAGCGTGAAGATACGCGTCTCCAGCTTGAAGGTGAGCTCTATGGATGCATAGCCACATTAAATATGCTAAGTGACTGCTATGAAAGCGGTTTAATTGATGCAAACATGTATCAGAAACAGTTGGAGTGGCATATTAAGCGCATTGTGAACATACGCTCCAAATTGGAGGAGAAAGGGTTTAACTTGAAAAAGTTTATTGAAGAAAACCAGATCCTTGAAAAATATCCTCACGCATCTGTTAAACTTCGTTTAGCAGCCTCAGATGGTGTTACGGTTAGATCCGAAGATGAAATCTTGATAGAGGCCTTTAAGGTATCTCCTTCATCACTTGCTTCGAGAACTGCCGATATTATAACAAATTTATTAACTTTAATCGACTCTTTGCAACTAATAGATTATGCTAGAATAGATATAATCGTCCCCATTTTAGACGAGCTACTCCTTCAACTCGAAAATTTCCCTGGCTTAGAGGGAAAGGAGTATTGGGTTTACAAGGAGGCAAGCAAATGGAGGAACAGACTAAAGGACCTACCTCCAGACATGATGCTTGAGCAGGAAGATGCAAAAAAGATGGAGTATGAAGCTTATCGATGGTATCGCGACTTTAAACAGCGTCTTAAAGATTTAAATATATGAGGGGGTCGTTTTGGGCCTTCGCGAGATAAGAGAAAGAATAGAAAAGAAGAGGAGCATGGAAAGAAAAGCTGCAGAGCTAAAACTAGAGGAACTGGAGAAGGAGCTTGAAACTGCTATGGCTGTCAAAGAGAAAATAGCTGACATTGCAGAAAAATATGGAGTTATTCTAGTAGCTAGTCCCAAGTTCCAGAGTGAAATAGAAAGCTTAAGGGAGAAGTATGGAATACCCGCAGAAGCCGTTATAACTCAAATAGTAAAGGAAGAGGATGTGTTAAAGAAGAAGATGTTTGGCTTGTCTGAAAGCGTGGATCACGAAAAACTTGGTTTACTGATCTATCAACGTGCACTTTTTAAGCGTAAAGAGACGGGAGGAGTCCTGTCCCTTGGAGAGATTTATCTTTTAATAAGCACAGGAAAATTGAAGGATAAAGTAAAAATGGACGATGTCAAGCGTGCTCTTAAGGAGTTGGAGAAAAAACGAATAATTCCTGGTTTGCTACAGCTTAAATCAGGTGTCGAAATTGCAGTCTTTATTCCTGCTGAGTTAAACGCTGACCAAAATGAGGTGCTAAGCTTAGTCAGCGGTAAAGGATCCATAACGTTGGAAGAATTAATGGTTAAAACTGGATGGCCAAAGGAAAGGGCCGAGAGGACATTAAAGGCTCTAGAAGAAAGCGGGATTGCTAGAAAAGAAGAAAGTTATGCGTATGGAGAAAAATATTATTTTCCCGGTTTAATGCATTAACTGAGACTGCAGTCTTCATTTTCCTTGTCGCTTCTTCCTCTTAGTGGCTTTCCATCTATGGTCATTATCGGTCTTGCGGGTATACCTGCCCAAACTTGGTTAGGTGGTATTCTCGTGCCGGATGTTACTAGAGACAAAGCTCCTACAACCGAGTTATCTCCTATTTCCACGTCCGGAAACACTACACTGTTTCCTCCTATGACGACGTTTTTTCCTATCTTAACTTTTCCTACACGCAACTTTCCTCTGTCGAATACATGCCCTGAAACTATGGAGCCACCGCCAGCCATAGATCCATCCCCCATCTCTATCATGTATGGGTCTGCTACAAATGACGCTATGGCTCCCCGTCCCATTCTTGCCCCAAGTCTCCTCAGTACTAAAGCTCCAAGCCCTGGCATGCCAAATGGCTTGTTCCCGGTGCAGAGCGCCCTACACCGGATCGAACCCTATATAGTGGAGCGCAAGGCATGTTACTATTCCGTTACGGAGCCAATTAACTGCATTTGGATTTTTCATGCTCATTTCATGCACGCCTTCCTCTACTGGTCGTATTGAGCGACTTGCCATGAACAATAGTGTCAAATTGAAAATCCATTTTGCAGCAACATAGTATGCAGGCGCCAAAGCTACCAGCAGAAACAATGGTAACTTGATGACCTCCATTAAAACGTAAACTAGAACTATGATTGGAGCTATTCCTACTATGGATGCTGACAACAAGTATGCTACTAATAATCCGAGAAAATTAGGGCTTTTTTCATTATCTCCATTTTTTGTTTCGTTCTTTTTCTTAACCATTTTCTCTCCCCCTTTTAGTTTACTGTGAGTTCGTTTTTATTCTTGGTAAAAAATAAAAATGTTCCTTTCTTTCTATTAACTCTTTTACTTGGCTTGTAGTTGCTTACAAAGCGTGACTATTTTATAAAATCTCTTAATAGCACATTTATTTTCGCTTTTTTAAATATATATGCCGGGGTCGGAATCCTTATTTTAATAACGTTAAATAGTTGATTACTATGCTATTCTACTTTTAACCGGGCTGGCGCTACCTTCATCCCTGTTTGGGCATTCATTAATGCTTGGAACATAAGGTCCTAGATGTTTATGGACAGATAAATTGAGAACAATAAAGGGCTATGTGAAATACCTCTTTCAGAAACTGCCGATAATATTAACTATGGTGTTTTAGAGAATTTTTTGCTTTGAACTTAAGAGAAGTCTGCTTAAAAATGCAGCGCTGCTTGATTGAATTGGTAATATCATATATAGCAAGCCATCGCTATTCGGAGCTATAAGCCACATTGTCAGGAGAAGTGGTAGAAACATGGATACTCCAGCCATCATCATCATTCTGCTTTCAAGCTCTAGTGTATACTTCTGATACTCATCCCTGATCTCCCTTCTGGCTTCCTTTATCGCCTGACGCCAGACCTTGCTTGATGAATTTAACTTAAACATTACAAGAATATATGCCTTGAGTGTTTCGAAAGGATTACCACGAGCAGAGTTCATTAAGACTTTCTCAGCACTTATCCCCTCCAATAAAACTTTTTTTAACACTTTCTTAAAATGATGGGAGATAGCCTCTTCTTCAAGGTTGGCTACTGATACAAGTGCATCATAGATGTCCCCTGTTGCTATCTTTGAAAACAAGAAAGTTTCAAGAATTATGTCTGCATAAGAAAGATAAGTTGCTCTCAGCTGACGTGCTTCTCCTAGAAGGATAATGATTGGCAAGTTAGACAAGATCATGAATGAGGAAACTAAAAACGTTATTGCAAGTAAGTAACTCCCTTCTGCGAAGAGTATGCAGAGAAAAGTTGTTATGCTTAAAACCAGACCGAAAACCAAGCTTCCACTGTAAAGTTCCTCCTCGCTAATTTGATATCTCTCTAAGACTAACCTGATTTCCTCTGCAACCTCTTTTCTTTTAATTTTTCCTTTTAATTGAGATGGAATGCAAATAGATAAAATCTTACATAAATTTATTATCCCGTTCTTCCCTCTATGCACCTCACCATCTCTTCTTTTATCACTGCCCACTTATCGCGCTCCCTCCTTTTACTTTCGAGAAGTTTGTAAAGGCGATTCATTAGGATAATGTTCTCTTTAACACTAAAAATCCGTTTTTCAGCCATTCTCCTTAGGACTTCTTCATAAGTTTCTATTTCACTTAAAACTTCGTCTTCATCTAAACCGTAAAACTCACAGGCTTTCTTAACACTTGGCGTCTCTGTTAAAGGTGTAGTTAGCTGTAGAGTCTCCAGCTTGGGATTCCATATGAATGTGCTATTGAAAGCGTTCTTCGAGAAGATCGTTTCAAGGTCGAGAAACAGGTCGGGCTTGTTGCGTGCTTCAGTAATTCTTACAACCTTACGTTTAACTCCTCCGTAAAGGGTTAAGTAACGCTTAACCTCAACTATTACATCTAAACTTTTAAGGCTGGCTGGCGGAACTTTATGATGAATAACCCAACGTAGAATCACATCCTCCACGGATCTTCCATGGCATGTTTGAAGCCCAATAAGTCCTGAAGTAAGAGCGTGGAACATTGCTTGGCTGTCATCTACGCTTCTGATTTCCCCCAAATAAACCCAATCAGGAGAACGGTGAAGAAGCTGCGTGATCTCTTTAGCTTTTTCCCCTTCCCCCCTCTCCTCTGGAGGTTTTACCTTGACCTTAGCCTGATGTGCACCGTAATCGTGGAGCATAAGGCTCTCAACCGTGTCTTCAATGTAAATTCTTCTCCAACTTAAGGGAACTAAAAGGTCAAGTGCATTAATGAGTGTAGTTTTTCCAGTTTTCGGCTCTCCCACAACGCATATGTTAAACCTTTTCAGAATGAGGAAAAGAAGGTATGCCGCGGCTTTAGCGGGTATTGTCCCGTTAAATATTAACTCTGGTATCGTATAAGGTTCATTTCTCATTCTTCTAAAAATGATCATAAAACCTTCTGCTGCCAGAGGTGGCATTGTCGTCAAAAGTCTAACATGAAACTTCCTAGTTATTATCTCTGTCTTCAAGGAGGGATTTGCATCGTCTAACTGAAATCCGCTTTCAAGTCTTATCCTCGAAATAATGCGCTCAACTTCTTCATCCGAAAGGACTACATCAGTAATGCACCTTCCCCAGTCTCTATGGTCTAAATATGCGGTCTTATTTCTTCCATCAAAATACACTTCTTCCACTTTATCGTCTAAGAGAAAAGGAGCTATAGGTGCTAATCCAATGCAATTAAAAGTAATGCTTTCCGCCATCTTTTCAGCGTCTTCATGAGACAAGTTAAAGTATCTTGAGATTACTCTAGTAGCAGTCTCTTTAACAGAGAAGAATACACCATCAAGTTTATGAATACCAATGTTGACAGGAATCTCCGAAACTTCGCGTATTATCTGGTCAATAACTCTTCTCCCGAAAGACTCCAGAAAAACATCCTTAGCCACATACTTGAACTCTCCTAACTCTTCTAGGTAAATTATGAGAACTTTATATGGACCAACTTCGTATTCGTTCATCACTATTACGTCATCCTTCTCATTATTCCCATTTATATCACCCGTTCCTCCTCTAATTCCTCCAATGCTTTTAATCAAAGCAAATCATCCTCCAGAAGGATAACCTCAACTTTTCTTCCAACTTTAAATTTCCAACATCTTTTTTACACGTTATTTTTTAAGCCCCACTAAAAGTAATTTAAAAGGAAAATTTAACAAACCTTCCACTAATGATCCCTTCGAACTCTTTAAATAACCTCTTGCATTAAAGTATCAATTAGAGTATTTTTAGGGGTATAAAATTGATGGAAAGTGGAAACGTCCGTGTCAACGTCCATGGAGTCTACTTGGTGAAAACCCCTTACGGTCAAAGCCCTGTCGTCATCCTCGCAGATAGTAGAGGACGACTGCTTCCTGTATTCATAGGACTCGCTGAAGCTGCAAGTATACAAGTCGCTCTCAGCAAGGTTAAACCCGAAAGACCTGGCACCCACGACCTTATGGTTAACGTGCTCTCAGAATCCTCTGTGAAAGTTGAAAAAGTGGTAGTCGTAGATATAAGAGATGGAATATACATTGGGCGCTTACATATAAAGGTTAATGGAACCGAAAAAATAATTGATGCGAGACCAAGTGATTGCATAGCAATAGCCTTACGTGTTGACGCCCCAATCTTTGTTAAAGAAGAAGTAATGGGTCGTTATTCTGTTACAGAGGAATACTTCTCGAAATTCTACTCTAACTTAGAAAACTTAGAGCTAGGATGAATGTAAATTCATATTTCCATCTGCTTAAAACAGTTATCCCAAAAAGGTTTTTATACTCTTTTCAATACTCCTTTTTTCTAGCTTTACCTTTAAATGGAGGAAGCTAAGAAGTCTATTTACAATATTCAGAACTTAAGTATCATCCCAAATCCTGGGATGTTGATTTAGGGTGGTTTCATGTCTGATCATCACTTAACTATCGAAGAAAGATGGGCTGTCGTTGAAGCCTTTCTCGAAGAGAAAGGCCTAGTTCGTCAACACCTTGACTCATACAATGACTTTATAGAGCACGGCATGCAGTCTGTGGTGGATGAAGTAGGCAAAATAGAAATAGAAGGCGAAGACTACTACGTTAAACTAGGAAAAATAGAAGTAGGACAGCCTGCCATAAAGGAAGCCGACGGCTCACGCAACCCGATAACCCCTGCGGAGGCAAGAATAAGAAATCTCACATATTCCGCCCCAGTATACTTAGATATGTCTTTAGTCTACGGGGGAGACGGAAGAGAAATAGAAGAAGAACCTGTCCAAGTTTACATAGGTCAACTTCCAATCATGCTAAAATCGGTGAAATGTCCCCTATCAAATATGAGTAGGGAAGAATTAATCGAGATAGGCGAAGACCCAGACGACCCTGGAGGATACTTCATAATAAACGGGTCGGAAAGAGTTCTCGTTACGCAAGAAGACCTAGCCCCAAATAGGATTCTCGTCGAGGAGCTAGATAAAAGCGGGCCTGTAACTCACATTGCTAAGGTATTTAGTACGGCTAGGGGCTTCAGAGCGCCGGTAACAATGGAGCGAAGGCGGGACGGCACCATAAAAGTATCCTTCCCCTCAGTTCCTGGAAAAATACCTCTAGTTGTTTTGATGCGTGCCCTTGGATTAGTAACAGATCAACAAGTGGCGAGCACAATTGATTCCAGCGACCCGGAAATTCTCAACGAGTTTATACTCTCAATAGATGAGGCCTCGCCGTTGTCTACGCGAGAAGACGCTCTTGACTACATAGGAAAGCGTGTTGCAGTAGGCCAGACGAGAGACTACAGAATAAAGCGCGCGGAGCAAGTTTTAGATAAGTATCTATTACCTCACATAGGAACCGATCCTGAATCCCGTTTGAAAAAGGCGTTTTACTTGGGACAAATGGCTCAGCGCCTCATAGAACTTGCATTAAAGAAACGGGTACCTGATGATAAAGATCACTATGCTAATAAGCGTCTTAAGTTAGCGGGAAGTTTGCTGTTAAGCCTGTTCAGAGTTGCCTTCTTAAACCTCTGCAAAGACATAAAATACCAGCTGGAAAGAATGGCGGCAAGAGGAAAACGGCGCAGTATAGCTAACGCGGTACGTGCTGACGTGATAACTGACAGGTTCTACCATGCACTTGCCACCGGAAACTGGGTTGGCGGGAAATCCGGCGTAAGCCAACTCTTAGATAGAACAAACTACATGGCGACTCTAAGTCATCTTAGACGTGTAACCTCCCCACTAAGTCGCAGTCAGCCACATTTCGAGGCAAGAGACTTACACCCAACTCATTGGGGCAAGGTATGCCCCAATGAAACGCCCGAAGGACCAAACTGTGGACTCGTGAAGAACCTCGCTTTACTAGCCTACATATCTGTAGGAATAGACGAAAGCGAAGTTGAA
>Ga0105158_1000150_pt1 | contig 31674 bp, 39 predicted proteins | sample LHCtaG_FD_81567 | JGI IMG/M metagenome (GOLD analysis project Ga0105158, IMG submission 81567) | Hot spring microbial communities from Little Hot Creek, USA to study Microbial Dark Matter (Phase II) - LHC4sed_matched | ecosystem: Environmental > Aquatic > Thermal springs > Hot (42-90C) >...
CCTAGACGCCTCGTCAAACGCCCACAGCTCGAAGACCAGCCTCAGGCGAGTCCTCGGCTCGTGCAACGTTAAGTTGAGGGGGATGACCGTCGAGGAGTTGTGGCCGAGGACCGCCCTGAGCTCGGCGATGGGCTCGACAGGGAGAGGCGTCGTCTGGTTCACCGTCGAGGAGCCGTCGTCCAGCTTGGCCAAGACCCTGTAGTACATCGCCCTCCCCTCGTGGTTCCCGACGTAGACGTTCAAGGCCAGTTGCGAGCCGACGGCCACCTCCTTGGGGTAGCCGCCTATCTTCCCCTCGGGCCCGAGCAGGCCGAGCTCGGAGAAGGGCTCGACAACGCGCCCGGCGTAGAGCACTTGGACCCCCGCCACGACCGACGAGACCAGTACTATAGCGACTAAGACCGCCAAGACCTCGTCGTCCAATACCCAGCTCAAGCCCCTTACCCTCCCCTGATTGCTTGGAGTATCCTCCTCTCTATCCTCTTGAGCATTATGGATATGGTGGCGGCAGTGAATCCCTGCAGCCCCACCACTAGGAGGACGAGCCCGAGCCACGCGGTCCCTAAGGACCACGTCCCGTACACGTACCTCAAGTAGAGCTGCCAGAGCGTCAAGACGGCCCCCGGAATCGCGAGGAGGGTCGCCAAGGAGGAGAAGAGGAAGATAGGGTTGTAGGCCCTCGCGAGGCTCAATATGGCCGCCAGTATCGCGATTCCATCTCTGAACGACTTGAGCTTCCTCTTGCCGATCCTAGGCCTGTAGCTTATCGGCACCTCGGTCACCCTCCCGTAAGTGCACATGTGGGCCGCTATCTCGACCTCGACGTTGAACCCCCTGGTCCTGAGCTCCGCCTTCCTCAGCGCCTCGGTCCTGACGAGGTACATGCCGCTGCAGACGTCGCTGAGCCCAGTCCCGAAGAGCACGTTGAAGACGCGGTTGATGACCCAGTTCCCGAGCCTGTGGAGCCAGCCCATGCTCTGGCGACTCGCCCTAGCGCCTATCACCTCGTCGTACTTCGCGGCGTGGGCTAGCAACAGCTTTATGTCCTTCGGGTCGTAGGTGTGGTCGCCGTCCATGACGAGCATGTAGGGCGTCTTGACGTACTCGAGGGCCGTCCTGATGGCTCCGGCCTTGCCAGCCCCGTGCTGGAAGACCACGAGGGCCCCCTTCTCCCTCGCTATGTCCGGCGTCCCGTCAGTCGAGTAGCCGTCGACCACCAGCAAGTTCTTGTAGCCCTCCTGCCTGAGCTCGTCGAGCACCAGCCCTATGGCCTCGCGCTCGTTGAGCGTCGGTATGACTACGGTCAGGTCGTCGGGCGAGACGGGCGTGGGGTCAAGCTCAGGTTGTTTAGCGTCAGCCTCCACGGCTCGTCCTCCCTTGGCCTCATCCGTTGCGCACATCTCGGCGAGCGAGGTCAGATGGCCTCTTGTGCAAGGTCGCTTTTAAAGAGGGGCCCCTCGCTATTCGTGAAATCTTGACCTCGGGCTTGAGGGAGGGGCCCCCTAAGTCGATGCTCGGCATCAAAGGCTGTTGGGCCAGCTCTTAAATGCCCAGCGCGCACTCAACGATTGCCACAGAAGGTTGTTGATGAGGACGGCTTCGGCTCTGCGTCTGCTCATAACCCTAGAGTATGAAGCTCTCCACCTTCCTCAGAGTGCCCGTCGCGGTGTCGGGTACCATGTTCGCCCTCTCGATTGTTAAGACGCCGACCATGACGTTTTCGTCAATCTCGCTCTTCCTCAGGACCTCCTTGACCCTCTCCGGGATCTCCGCGACCGCCACGGCCTCGTACTTCAACAGCTCGCCCTCTATTTCAAACTCAGGGACTACGGCCTCCAACGCCCTCACAACGTGGCCTGAGACGGAGACGAAATCGATGACCCTTCCGGTGTACTGGACGCCCACGCGCTTCGCGAGGGATTTGTCAATGAGGGTCATCCTAGCGCTAGTGTCTGCGAGAGCGGTAGAGGAGTAGCTCCCCCTCGCTCCAGAGAGCCTGACCCTCGCCTTCACTAGGGTCACTCGCTCATCACCGTGATTCGGCACTTAGCGGGCCCTGCTTTAACCCTACTCGCCTTCATTCCACGCGCTTGAGGTAAGTTCTGCCTCGAACTATTCGTCGACGCGTTGGCCATTTTGTTGATGGGCCGAGGCCGTCATCAATATCAGCTCGTCTTGGGACCTCATGTAGAGGTGCTCGTAGACCCCGGGCCTCTCGACCACGATCAGGCCCCTCCTCAGGACCTCCAGCCTGAACTTCGGGGGGAGCTGGTCTAGCGGGACTAGGTCCACCGGCATGCCCAGCTCCAACTCCAGCTCTGCTCCGAGCTTCAACAGCTCGTCGAGGTCGAGGTCCTCGGAGTACACGGCCACGTCGACGTCCCTGAAGACGTCTCCGTCCAAGAAGCTCCCGAAGAGTATCGCGAGCCCCACGCCCCGCCTCTCCAGCGCCACTCTAATCCTGCTCAGCACTGCCTCCTTCTCATTCTCCTCGAGGCTGTAGTACCTATAGCCCTCCTCCAATGAACGCGAGGACATTCTCGAGGAACTCCTCGACGCATTTGAAGTCTCTCTTTATGCTCTCATAAACCTTTTCATCGTCCACGACCCAGTACCTGTGCACGAGGAGGTTCCTAAGTCTTATGAATTTGGATAGCTCCACAAAAACCTCGTTGGAGATCACGCTCCTCTCGGCGAGTAGCCTAAAGGCGTGTATTGGAGTCTCCGGCCTCTGATCGAGCAGGTTCCTGCAAACGTGCAGGGCTATCGAGGCTAGGGCTTCCGCGATGGCAATTAAGTGGTACCTTATGGCGTACCTCTCGGCTTCTGAGAGGGCTTCGAAGGGCTTCTCGACTATTTTCGATACAAACGCCATGGAGCTCTTAGCCTCTGAGACCAGCTTCGAGACGTACTCCTTGCTGACCCTCAATGAACTGGCACCAAAGCCCCGAAACACTAGTGGTGCTTGACCTTTAAGAGTTCAAGTTCTCTAAGGCCTTCATTTCCCCTTGCGCCGATGCCTTTTGCTGAAAACTGGCAACTGACATTAGGCCGTTGAGGGGCACAGAGTAAAACGATGGGGGAACGTCATGGGATGAGGCGCTAGCGAGGTCTAATGCTGAGTACTCTTAAATCGAGCACCTGAACACCGGGGAGGTATTTAGCCAGCTCACGCCCAAGTACATGGCGAAGCCGGGATCCCTCGCCCACTCTCCAGCCCTCCTGCAGCCCAGCCTCTCCGCGACCCTCGCGACCCTCTCGGCGAGGGCGCGGCCTACGGCCAAGGCCCTCTCCTTGAAGGATTTCGCCTTAAGAGCATCAACTACCTTCGAGGCTATCGACCTGAGGGCCTCTTTCAATCGGGGGCTCCTCACCCTCTCCACGACCCTTATCGTCAAGTCGACCACGGCCCTCTCGACGACGTCGAGGACCTTGAACCATAAGCCCTTCCTGACGGCCATCGTCTTCAGCCTGACGAGGGCCTCTCTGTTACTCACATCGAAGAAGGTGAGAAGCTCCAAGGCTTTCGGCCTGCTCTACTCCTAAAATTTGCCCTCGTTTTAAGGATTTCTACAAGCCCACGCTCCTGTCTCTCGCCGCTACCCAATGTATCTAGAGGCCTGATTACCAGTTCCGTTGGGCCGGAGCTCTCCAAGAGCTCGAGGGCCCTCTACCCCCCTTCAGGCTCAGCCAAAACCGAGGAGCAATCCCGCATCCTCTACGACCGTTGAGAATGGCTTAGGTCGAAGAATTAGAGGACGAAGACCGCGTAGCGCAACTCAGCCCAGACCCTCGTTACTGTGCCCTTTAGATCTTTAAGCGACTTGTCGGCGATAGCCCTCAAGCTAAAGTTCAAGGCTCTTCTTCAAAGACGAGGTCGTCGCACCTCCCTTGCAAAACTTATCCACATAGTGCTTAGTTCCCTTCTGGAGGATCTGGTCCCTTAAGTACGCGACGAACTTCTCGTCGCCCGCGAAGCCCTCACAGAGCTTGACGACGTGGGCTATGCCGAGCGACCGCCTTGGCTAGCGTAGATCGTCCTCTCGCTGAGGAAGGGGCAGTCCTTGTAGCGCCCTCGGCAAGCTCGGGTAGGCTTCACTCGACGCCTGGCTATTCTTAGTGCCGCTCGAGGGCGTGGCCTCAAGCACATACTAATTAGTGAGCTTGTTGACGATCGGCATTGGCTACTTGATGCAACTGAAGGTCAGTGGTCTCGGCCTCGTCCCAGCTCCGCTGTGCAGGCTCACGTCTTTCACAGTAACAACCCCGCTTAATCTCTCCTCGACCTCGAAGCGGCTTCACTGGCTAGCGTGTACGGTCTTGGTGAAGGGCTCGCACTTGTCTAGGGACTTGGCTAAGTCCATCAACTTGACGTCCGAGGGCTTAAAAATATGGTCATGCTTTTGTTATTTTAAGGATTATGAGTGAGGGCATGAGATGGAGCGCAATCGAAGCCACAAAGTCAGATTTACTAAGCATGCTCGCGAAAAGTTTGAGGTTCTAAAGCGCTACGGCTTCGAGATAAGCGAGGAGGAGGTCATTAGGACTATTCGAGGCCCTGCACGCGTAGACAGGAAGGGCTCTCAGTACTTTGCCATCAAAGCCACAAATGCAGAGCACGCTTTAAGGGTCGTTTACGAAGAGAGAAAAGATCATCTGCTAGTTATAGCCTTCTACCCGGTGAGGCGAAAGCGATTAAGAGAATGAGCTGGCAAGCTATGGTCTCGAGGGCGCGAGACTGGATCAGGCAGGCCAAGAGAAACTTGGCGTCAGCGATGGCCAATTACCGAGAGGGCCTCTACGAGGAGGCATGCTTCGAGTCGCACCAAGCCGCAGAGAAGGCCGTCAAGGGGCTCCTGAACCACCTTCACAAGGAGAGGAGAGGTCACTCAATAACCTTCTTGCTCTCAGAGCTGAAGGGCGAGATGGAGGTCCCGAGCGAGGTCAAGGAGTGCGCCTCCTTCTTGGACAAGCACTACATCCCGTCTAGGTACCCCGACGTCTTCGACGAGGGAGCCCCCATGGACTACTACACCAAGAGGGACGCCGAGGACTGTATCAAGTGCGCTGAGAAGATATTAAGGTGGGTCGAGGGCATTGTTGGAGAGGCTGAAGGACCTGGCTGAGAGGTTAAGGAGCTACGGAGTGAGGCTGATGATGCTGTTCGGGTCGAGGGCGAGAGGCGACTACACCGAGGAGAGTGACGTGGACTTGTTGGTGGTGGCCGACGAGCTCCCGAAGGACCCTAGGGAGTCCTACGCCATAGTGGCCAGCCTCGCAGGCCCGAGAGTCACGCCTACGTGCTTCAACACCGAGTCCTTCATGAAGAAGCTGGAGGGCGAGAGCACCCTAATCATGGAGGTGCTGGAGGACGGGAAGGTGGTCTACGCCGACGAGAGGTTCCTCGAGGAAGTGATGGCGAGGTACCGAGAGGTCAGGAGGAGGTGGACTAGGAATGGCAGGACATGGAAGAGGTTGGGCGAGGTCCGGTGAGTCGCGAAGTGGTAGGCTCGGATGCGTAGCATCGCTATGCCTCGCTCCTCAGCTCAAACTTGAGGTTTAAGTCTATTAGGCGTTCAAAGTCCCGGTCTCTCGTCACCAGGGTGAGGCTGTGCGCCATCGCTGTGGCCGCTACGAGTGCACCGGCGTCGGACATCACCTGTCCCCTCCTACTAAGGGCCGTGTAGATCTCACAATACTTCAGGGTTACATCGTTGTCTATACCCAACACGCTATAAGCTTCCTCAACGAGCCTCTTAACCTTGATCCTCTTCTCCTCGGGCGTCCCTCTCAGGACCTCAATCAACGTGATGGCCGATACCGCTCCTCTCTCGAAAACGCCCCTCCGGAGTTGCTCTATGAGGGGCGCTCGTGTCGAACAATTTCATCTCAACACAAACCCCCTCCTGAACTCCTCGCTGGACTTCGAGGCTCTCTCGATGTCTTCTGGGTCGAGAGAGCGCCTCAGCTCCTCGAACGCTATCCTGGCTTTGAGCTCTTTGAGCTCCGTTACGAGACTGAGCAAGTAATCGCTGCAATCACGATCTCCCTTCTCTTTCTCGAGCATCTCCTTAACATCCTTTAAAACCGATATGGTCGCATACTCTTTCACTATATCACCTAATCATTATATTACGTAATTGCTATAGTTGTTTTATTCAACCCCTCTTTATAATGCTTGCAGGATTACTAACTCAATGCTGTCGGGCTTGGCGAGCGCCAACAGCTCATGCACGAGAGGTAGGCGGTAAAGTGTTATTAAGCATTCAGACGATTTTACAGGTCGGTGGGGCTCTTGCAAGAGCCCTCGAGCGTCGACACCAAGCTCAAGGAGTGGCTCGAGTACTTCAGGGAGGCCAAGGAGGTCAGGAGGAGGTACGCGAATTGGGAGTTCATAAGGTCCCAGCCGCCCAAGATAAGGGTGGCGCTGGAGTACTACGTGGAGACAGGCGACTTCCGGACAGCGGCCAAGATGGCAGACATGGCCGTCGATGAGTTCGTGGACATGGCCAAGGACCAAGCCAACATACCTTCGACTGACTAGGCAGAGGGTAACGGGCAGGGTAACGGGCCTTGCCTCTAAGCGAATGACGAGGCCATCCTCGAAAAAGGCGAGAACGACCTCGAGGTGAACCCATCGAGACTACCAGACCTTTCGAAGAGCGAGGCTAGCTGAAGAAGAGAAGGTAGCCTCCTTCAGGGCCGACGACCTCTAGCTGGCCTGTGAGCGGATTGGGCTTGAGCCCCAGGGTTTCGAGGGCGTATACCCCCACTATGGGCGTGGGGACGTCGAGCTCGGCCACGAAAGCGGGCCCCCTCCTGCCCTCGGCCTCCACCTCTGCCAAGTAGAGCTTCGCCTTAACCCTCCTCTTGTCTGCAAGGGTCAGCTCCACGCTAAAGGGCGTCTCGAAGAGTCCTATCTCGGAGATGGTCTTGGGGTCCACCACTATGTAGGCCGACCCGGTGTCGACCAACGCCCTAACGCTCTTCGAGAGCCTCCCTCTGAGAATGAGGTCTACGTAGACGTAGCCCATCTCAACCACTCTCTCAACTCTACGAGGCTTATATATTCCTTCCATCACATAGGGCTAATCGATCTGGGGCTCCAACCCCGAGGAAAGAGCACTCCGACTTTCCGCTTAGGGGGCCTTCGGTTGTGAGCAGTTATCGAAGAAGTCCTTAGACCGAGATCACATCCCCACGTTGTTTAGCAATCTCTGCTTGCGCAACATCTCGCTGTGGCCTTCGCTTTCCCCCTAGAATAGCCCTCTTCGCGCATTATCAGCTTCGTCATGACTGATGCGTTGATCGTCTCCCCACCCCATCATGGTCGCTACGAAGCTTGTCGTGCTCGTCATCGACCAACACTTCAAAGGCGATGAAGGGACCTCACGGTTACAGCAACAGTATCCTAGTCTCCTTAAGCTTGCCAGTCGTCGGGTCCACCGTCAGGCCCAAGGCATCCAGGGTCAAGACGCCTATCAAGACGTCCTTAAGCTCCTTCGATATGAGTATCGGGGTCACGCCTTGTTTGCCTTCGACCTCCACCAACGCGAAGCTCTCGTCGAGGTCGGCGTAGCCCTTGGCCGTTTCAACCCTCTTCTTGCCGACCACCTTGAGGCCCAACTTCTCATGGATCCACGAGGGCACGACGGTGAACGTCGCGCCAGTATCGACGAGGGCCACAACCTTGACGTCCTGGCCCGTGAGGGGGTTAGTAATTTTTGCCTCGACACATATGTGGTCCATTCAAATCCCTAGCCTTAGTAAAGTGAGGAGCTCATATAAGCATGTCCACAGCGACTCCTCGACTTCGTCTGCCACTTCATGGGCTTGTGATGGCTTAGTGCTATGTGAGGCCTTAGGTCCACCCGCTCCCCTTTTGCATACCTTCGTCCACGACCTTCAAGACCTCCACGAGCACAAGGCCTGCGCTTTGAGTGCTCACTTCAGCAGAAGGCATTGCGACCAATGGCCTAGCCGGAGCACAATATGCTGCTCTTGAGCCTCTCGGCGGTCGCGATGAGTTCCATAAGAGCCCTTGCGTGCGACCTCAAGATCTCGCTCTCGCTAGTCTTAGCCACGTGATCGAGGGCCTCCTTGAGCAACTCGTAAACTCGCTCGTCGTACTCCAGCTCGACGTCCATAGCCCCGCAGAACAGCCCGAGGGCTCTCACCGTCAGCCCAGCGCTAGCACCCCTAGACTCCAAGTACTTCTCGACCTCCTCTCGAAGCATGAAGCAACTCCCATAGCTCATGCTGTGGATCCAGCGCCCGAAGACCCTGCTGGCCTCTCTGAAGCTCTCCGCGTCGCCTCCGCGCTCCCTCCACCAATCGTTCACGACCTTGACCATCCACGAGACAGTCATGGTGTCCCCTCCCAAAACGTCAGGCTTGATAGCTCAAGTCGCCGGTTCCTCGCCAACAACCCCCTTTGAGGGGCCAGCATCGATTAAAAGCCCAACTCATGTTCTCGCCTCAGGCCTCCCCGGCTTCCAAACCTCTGCCCCGACCCTGAAGGTCCCATTAGCGCTCACGCCCAGCCCTTGCTTAAAGAAGGTTAAGCGACTAATAAACCCGGCAGTTAAATGTCGAACCCCTCGGCCGAGGCGCGGCAGAGCTTTAAGGTCGGCCCAGCCAGGTGCTCACGGGAGCAGGTCTAGCCGTGCGCAGCCCAAGACCCCTCCGAGGCTATCGCGTAGGCCTAGAGCACCTCCTCGAGCCTTACAGGAGCGTCGTGGGCAAGCTCCTTGAGGGCTTGCTAGCTACGTGGGGCGAGAAACTGGTATCGTTCGTCGTCTTCGGCTCGGTCGCTCGCGGCGAGGCTAGGGAGGACAGCGACATAGACGTACTGGTTATAGGCGCCGACCTACCGAGGCAGAGGTTCAAGAGGCAGGAGCTCTTCGAGATAGCCGAGCGATTTGTAGAGCCCCTGATCGAGGGCCTCCGCTCGAAGGGGTTCGATATGGACTTCTCCCCGGTGATCTTGGACGTCGAGGAGGCGCGGAGGCGCAGGCCGATATACTTGGACATGGTGATGGACGCAGTCATAGTGTACGACAGGGAGGGCTTCTTCGAGGGAGTGCTTAAGGGGCTGGCCGAGAGGCTCGAGGCCCTAGGAGCCGAGAGGAGGCTTGGAAGACTCTGGTACTGGGTGCTGAAGAGGGACTACAGGCCCGGCGAGGTCATAGAGCTATGAACAACATAGCTATGGCCAAGGCCTACATAGTCCAGGCCATTGAGAGGATAAGACACAGCGAGGAGGCGATCGAGCGAGGCAATCACCCCTACGTCGTCAGGCAGTACCAAGAGGCTGTTGAGCTACTCCTCAAGGCCGCCCTCAGGCTCGTAGGAGTGGAGCCGCCTAAGTGGCACGACGTCGGAGCGGTCCTCAAGAGGGAGGTAGAGAGGTTCCCGGTTTGGTTTAGAGGTGAGGTGCCAGAGCTTGCGAGGATATCGAGGAAGCTCAGGAGGGAGCGGGAGCCCGCCATGTACGGGGACGAGGAGTTGGGCCTGCCGCCCAACGAGCTCTACGACGAGGAAGACGCTAGAGAGGCACTGCAGTGAGCCACCCGCGTATCTCAATTGGTCTCCAAGCTCTTTAGGGAGCTCACGGGCACCGACGCCCGATGAGTCTCAGAGGGCCATTCGCCTGCGCTTAGAGGTTGACGGTGGCTTACTCGTATTGTCTCGTGCTAGCTAGGGCCCGTTCCGCAAGCCTCTCCCCGAGCACCCTGCAGGAGCTCAGGACGTCCTCCGTTGGAGAGACTTTGGCCGCTATCACCGGCTCTACTATCGCGTTGCCCTGAGACTCTAAGACCTCGGCTATTGTCTTGTGGACTTTACTGCCCCAAGCGTAGGCCGTGAAGACACCCACGTTGCGTTGCCTTATCTTCTTGGCGATTAAGGCGTCGACAAAGGACTTGACGTGAGGATGTGCATCGCCATAATACGTCGAAGAGCCCACGGCTATCGACGGAGCGTCGATGACCTCCTTGAGGGCGTAGCTCAGGTGGGTCCTCGAGAGGTCCACCAGGACTGGCCTGACCCCCTTGCCCTCAACTCCCTTAGCGACCTCCAAGGCCATCCTCTTCACGTTGCCGTACATGGAGCTGTAGGCTATTACCACCTTGGGCTCAAAGACGGGTTTGCTCCACCTGGCGTACAGCTCCACGATCTTGGCTACGTCCCTCCTGTACACGGGGCCGTGGCTCGGGGCCAAGACCTTCACCTCGAGGTTCAGGCCCCTGATCTTGTCTATGGCCTTCAAGACGTGATCCGCCACGGGGGCGACTATGTTGGAGAAGTACCTCTTCGCTTCATCCAAGTACAGGTCCAAGTCTACTTCGTCGTCGAACAGCTTGCCCCTGAGAGCACCGAACGAGCCGAAGGCGTCGCAGCTGAAGAGGACCTTGTCCTCGACGAGGTAGGTGGCCATGGTCTCGGGCCAGTGCAACCAAGGGACTTGGACGAACTTCAGCGTCTTGCCCCCGAGGCTTATGGAGTCTCCATCTTTGACCGACATGCAGTCCTTGCCAGCTCCGTAGAAGCTCTTGGCCATGTCGACTGCCATGGGGGTCCCGACGACGACGGCGTTTGGGTACTTCTCTAATACCTTGGCTAAGGAGCCGCTGTGGTCTTGCTCCAAGTGGTTTAAGATGACGTAGTCGACCTTCCTGCCTCCGATGGCCTCGGCTATGTTCTGCAACAGCTGGCCGGAGAACCTGGCGTCGACCGTGTCTATCAAGGCCACCCTATCATCGCCAACGACCAAGTAGCTGTTGTATGAAACCCCGTGGGGCAGGGGCCAGATGGACTCGAAGATGTCGAGCTCTAAGTCGTCGACGCCGACGTAAAACACCCCGTCGACTACACACCTAGCGACCAAGCTATGCACCCACTGTTAACGACTCACGGCGGTGAGATAAAGTTAACCGAGGCCTTGAAACGATGAAGCGTAGGCATATACGGTGCACATTTGCGGCCGAAAGGCCTTGGACGAGGAAAGGCGTCACGAGAGTCACTCTCAGTACGCTTGCTAGGACTCAGGCCTTCTACCTAAGGTCCTGGGCCCCTCTTTAGGGATTTTGCGAAGGATGGCGACCTCCGCGCGCTAGCCCGCACCCACAAAACCTCCACAAGCCTCGGGCAAAAAGTTGATAAACTTCGCTCCATTCTATTATCGCCCAGCCACATGTTACTTGGGCCTAGCAATAGCTTTGGTGGAAGAGATGGGTGCTTCGTCTATAGAGAGCTACAGGGAGAGAATTGTTGCCGGGCCCATACTATCTTCTATGGTGAGGCTCGGCCTTCCATTGATGTTAACCGATATAATCTTCCTCGTCTACAACCTCACGGACGCTTTCTGGCTCAGCAAGTTTAGCTCGTACGCTTTGGCTGTTCCTAGGCAGAACTGGCCTGTCTTTCTGACGTTCTTCTCTATACTGTTTGGAGTTTCGAGCGGTGGCCTCGCCATGCTCTCTCAATACGTCGGCGCTAAGATGTACGACAAGGCTAGCGAGTCGTTCTCCAAATTCTTAACTCTTTGCTTATCGACGTCCCTCGCTCTCTTCCTCGTATACAGCTTGACTAAGGACTTCGTGTTTACGTGCTTGGTTCGCGTCCCTCCCGAGATCCTCGAGGACACGTTAGGTTATGCGGAAATAATGTCCTTCGATCTCATAGCTTTCGGGTTTGCTATAGCCGTAAACACGTTGATGCATTCCCTCGGAGACACGAAGACGCCCGCCATCGCAATGGCAATGGGCATGGCCTTGAACGCCGTCCTCGATCCGTTATTCATACTCGGTTACGGGCCAATCCCAGCCATGGGCGCGCGCGGAGCAGCTTTGGCAACCGTCTTAACCAGATTTCTATCGGCCGTCATAGTTCTGTACTTCCTATTTACGAGGTATCGGTATATCAAGGTCAGGCTGACTAAGAGCCTCGATAGCCCATGGCTCAAAACGGTACTCGGGGTCGGCTTGCCAGTGTCCGTCATGACCTTGTCGGACGGGTTCGCGTTCACATTTCACCTGTCCCTCGTAAACATGTTTGGAGCCATCGTGACGACGGCCTTTACCATAGGCTTCATGATCCTCGACATAGCGAACAGTGCCTTCAGGGGGTTTACGATGTCCATTAGCGTAATGGTGGGCCAGAACCTTGGCGCTGGCAACAAAGAAAGGGCTAGAAAGATAGCCCTGACCGCCTCCCACATCCTCGTATTGTTCGTCTCGTGTGGAGCGGTCGTAATCCTACTTACAAGGGGCCACATAATATCCGTGTTCACATCAGATTATTTGATAACGCTAGAAGCCGATAGGTTAATCTCAATAATAGCTTGGATCTTGCCCTCAGTCATGCTATCGTTCTTAGGCATGTCGGTTGGAAGGGGTTCGGGTCACACTATCTTCCCCACTATGGTCAACGTCATAAGGTTTTGGGCCGTAAGAATCGGACTTGGGTACGTATTGGCGTTTGCCTTAGGCATGGGTGTATTAGGGCTGTGGATAGCGCTGGCCCTTTCGGACGTCTTTGGCGGCTTGACTTCATACGTATGGATAAGGTGGGGAGGGTGGGTGAGGCCCATAATAAAGGAGGGGCCCGTCGTTGAGGTGACCCTCAAGACGTCTTTCTGAGGGCTTCCGGTCGAGCAGCTAAGGCCAAAATCCTTGGCACTTCGAGAGGCGTGGCACGACGAGCAGGAGTGCTCCTCTTGGTCAGGCCAGTGCTTGGGATGTGCCTCTAGATCAATCATCGACCTCTTGAGCCGATGTGCTCGACTAAGCTTCCTTTAAAGACAATTGATGGTATGAGGGCATCGATTAATAGGGCTTGGTGCAAAGCTTATAAATTGTGAAAACTAGATGGTTATGATTAAGAAGCAAGGCGTTGGGATGGAGAGGAAAGTGGACGAGCTTAGGTATGCTCCGAGAACCGACCTGTCGGTATTTAACGAATTCGACTTCCCAAGACCGCCAGTAGGAGTCAAATTCCTGTTCTTCAAGCCAGAAGGGATGAGACAGCTACCTCTAGGCAAGGAGCTTTCCTTTTGCGAGCTGTTAGTGGAGGCCCAAAACTCGAAAGAGCCCTTTTACTTCTCGAGGGATAATCGTGAGACGTGCGTGGGGAAGTTCTTGCTTGGGATGGAGGAAATGGCCCCCTTCGCTGAAAGCGGGCAAATCGGGCCGAGGTTGGGGATATTTCAAGAGCCTCGCGCTAACTCCGTCCTCTATCAGTACATACCGAGGTTCGAGAGGAACGTCGTTAACTACGTCGCCTTCTCTAGGCTGGACGCGATGTCCTTCGACCCCGACGTCTTGATAATCACTTCGACGACCTCTCAAGCCGAAGTAGTTTTGAGGGCTATGACGTATTCGACTGGCGCTCTGTATACTTCAAAGAGTAGCGTGGTAATGGGGTGCGCGTGGGTCTACATATACCCCTTCATGAAGAGGAAAGTGAACTTCGTAATCCCAGACTTAGTCCACGGCATGAGGGCAAGGAGGCTCTTTCCAGAGGGGTCGCTCCTCATATCGATCCCCTACAACTGGCTACCCATAGTCGTCCAGAACCTCAAGACGATGAAGTGGGAGCTACCCTCTTATCGCAGTAAAGAGCGCTATCTCGAGGAATTCCAGCGAGTCCTCGAGGCGCTAGCTAAAGAGGCCGTTAACCCATAATTTAAGCGAATTAATTGCAAGGCTCGTTACGCGCATGGATCGTCTGCCTGAAGATTGTTTCAAAAATGGAGGGACTAAGGTCCGCCGAATTTTATCGCGCCCCTTTAGCGCTCGCCCCGCGGAATTACAGTTGTTGGACTTGCGTGCGCATCACGGACTTGCGTTAAACGATGTCTTGAGCCTCTCGCTCGTGCAGGCTCTATAGCTCGCAAGCTTAAGGAGGTACCACAAGGTCATTGGCCGATGTTCAACGCCAACGGCCGACGTGGTCTGTGGATTTCATATTTCAAGGAAAAAGATGTAAGTGTGTTGCACTAGGGCACGCGCATGGTCTATTGGGAACGAAGCATGCCTACGGCTACGCAGTCCTACTGCGCGCACCTGCTCTCCTTACTAAAAGGAATGCATTGAGCGCTACGGAGAGTATCGCCAATGCTATGAAGGTGTACGCTATGTATTGCCAAGGCACGATCCTTTCGTATTTGTCCAAGAGGGCTTCGTAGCTCGATTTGAGCTCTTCATAGTCATGCTTTAATTCTCTTAGAGCGACATATAAATCGTCGCGTTCAGACTTTAGCTTGTCAAAGCTTTCGCTCAAGAGCGCGTACTTATCACTCAACGATTTGAAGTCCTCTAGCAATTTGTAGTATTCTCGCCTCACGTCAAACTCGAATACGCTCACGATATCGTGGCCTTCGAGGGCGAGCATTTGTCCATCAGACTCAAAGATCACCGTCACCGCGAACACCCAACCGCCCCTTGGATGAATGTTTATCAAGTCTCTAGCATTGAACTCGGCTATTAACACTCTACCGTCTTTAGCGAAGTAGACCCTCGTCGCACGAGCGCCTTCGCAGACAACGCTAACGATATTCTCTAGGCTCAGACTGTAACCTTCAGGGACCTCCACGAAAGCTGTAAAGCTCCCTCCGTCAAGATTTATTATTTTAGGCTCGATCCGCACATCTGCGGGTATCAACTTGACACAGACGAAGTTCTTGGCGTCGTCGATGCTACCATTCCCGACATATCTCGCGACTAGCGGGTATGGAGGTATTGGACGCGTTCTGGCACTCAGGTTCAGTTCAGGGTCGGCTCTTCGATAGCCTATTAGCACGCCAGGTTCGATCCCATTTTCAACCCAATTGACGAGCGCCGAGAACCAGTCAACTTGGCTACAACCAATGCTCCCGACATGAGTCAAGCCTGGAACCATGTAGAGCTTGAAGAACTCTTTTGTGGCTTCCTCACCCATGAACCTCATCACAGACTCGTAATAAGCGATTGATTGATATGGCGTAACGAGCTGATCCGCCCACCCATGCCACATTATGATCTTACCTCCCCTTTCCTTGAATGCCCTCAAGTCAGGGTTGATGGCGTTTAACTTCTCCGCCAGCTCAGGTCTTAATTTAAATGGGTCGACGTCGAAGTCGAAGGTCCTCCAGTCCCAACCCGGGCCGAAGCGAGGCTCCGTGGCCATGTACTGCCATAGGCTCCCGCCAAGATTTAATGCGAGGTTGGGCTCTCCGCAGACCCAAAATGCCCAATTGCTCATTATCCCTCCGAACACATGGCGCATTAAAGCCTCGCCTCCTGGAGGTGTTCCGTAAAAGAGTTGAAGCCCCCACGACGTCTTCGGCCCCTCATAAATTTTTGATAGACTCTCTCTTTGTTCGTAGGTGAAATGGTCAGAGTATGGAGGTACAGCGAGGTCAATCGTAGGATCGAAGAAGGCTAAACAGGTACGTGGATCGTCGATTAAACCATCCACTAAGCCGTCAATGCTGTCACATTTTTCATAAACAGCTTTCGCCAGCAAAGGAAGAATAGAGATGGGAATAGCCCCCGGACCAAGTAATGCAACCTTTGCGTTCCATATATCTTGTAAAGCCTCCCACGTTATGTTGAGCACAGGCATCCCGATGACCATGCCGTCAAAGTCCTCGGGGAACATCTGAGCGATTTTTAAGCCCTCTCGTCCTCCATTAGATGCCCCAACGAAGTAAGAGTATAGCGGTTCGGTGCCGTAATATGCTTTTATGATCTTCTTTGCTAAGACTGCGGTTTCATGAGTGGCTCGATAAGCATAGTCCTCCTCTTTACGCTCCCAGTAAGGATTAGGTTCGTCCCTAATTCCAGGGATAGGATCTGGGTATGCAAATGTGGCACCGGGCTCCTTCGTTGCATTGTGGCCTTGATTGTTTGCCCCCGTTGCATAGCCTAGCTTTAAAGCGGGCAACATATCAGCTTCCCGAAGAACTCCTCCTAAACCAGCGCCTCCTACCTGGTAATATCGACCATTCCACTTTGAAGGTATTGGAAGCTTGATCACAAAACGCGTTTCGGGCCATATTATCCCCTCTATACGGACATGTTCAGGAACATCGGGAACACCTGTTATCAACTCTGCCGATAGTATTGTTACAGGCCTCCCTTCGGTGTCGGTTAGTCCTAGTGATTCAAAGAATTCCTTTAGGTTAGTTTCAGATGAAACTGGGCGGCTCGGAACGACAGCCGTAAGTAGCATTAAAGTACATATTACGACTACTACTTTCCTATTCATCATGGTTATTCATCAAATAATAAGGTCGTTTTAATTTTTATATAAAACTTGCGACGAGGGATTTCCGCGCGTGTATCACCCCAACTTGGTCAATGACACCTCTCTCCTTTAAGGTACGTGGCCAAGGTCTAGACAACGCTTGAGGCTTTGAAGAGCGACTTGTCCGTGTCGCTCTTCAATAACTCGTGCCTTGCTTTTATTATTCGAGGGTCTTCCTTGTAGGCTATCTTCATGAGCTCATGATGCTCTTCGCATTGACCTCATCGAATCAGTTGAGGCCTCACGCCTTGCCCGTGAGGCCGCATCGGCCTGGCAAAGCGTTGATTCGACAGAGGAAAATGTTGCACTACAAGAGGTGGTGCGGCCGCCGGGATTTGAACCCGGGTCGCAGGCTCGGGAGGCCTGTGTCCTAGATCCAGGCTAGACGACGGCCGCCGTGTTTCCTGAGTTTGGAGCGCGGTTTAAGCTTTGCTTTGACGCCCTGCTTGAGCCCGCTTTAGCTATCTTTTTATCCTCGTTTTTGCCCTTTGTTGTTAGGGTGTTTTGGAGTGGAGGACTGGTTCAGGAGGCGCAGGCGTAGGAGCATCTGGGACGAGTTCTTTAGTAGCTTCGAGGAGATCGACGCGATGTTCGAGGACCTAATGAGGGACTTCGAGAGGTTCGTGAGGGAAGGCGGCCCTCGCTCGTACGTCTACGGCTTCAGCTTAACGATGGGCCCTGACGGCAAGCCCGTGATCAGGGAGTTCGGCAACATCAAGCCCTCGCCTCGCGGCCCAATAGTTAGAGAGGAGTTAGAGCCCCTAGTAGACGTCTTCGACGAGGGCGACGTGGTCAAGGTCTGCGCCGAGCTCCCCGGCGTTAGCAAGGAGGACATCAAGGTGAGGGTGACCGACGACAACAAGCTGGTCATATCGGTCGACACCCCTCAAAGGAAGTACTACAAGGAGGTAGAGCTCCCGGCGAGGGTTAACCCCGAGAGGTCCAAGGCTACTTACAAGAACGGCGTCCTAGAGGTCGTGCTGGAGAAGGTCGAGAAGAAGGGGAAAAGTATAACAGTGGAGTAACTCCTAACTCTGCGCTCCAAGGCGCTCGACGGGGTCCTCCATGATAACCAAGCGCAAGGAGAAGAAGAGCAGGAAGATGAGGGGCTCGAGGGTCTGCGGCTGGGGTAGGACCGGACAGCACAGGAAGCACGGAGGAAAGGGCGGCAGGAGGGGGTCGGGGCTCCACAAGCACAAGTGGAGCTACATAGTCAAGTACATGCCCGACTACTTCGGCAAGGAGGGCTTCACGAGGGCCAAGTGCTTGCTCAAGGTCGTGAGGGCCATAAACGTGGGGGCCCTCTGCGAGATGGCCGACGAGCTGGTCCAAGCCGGGCTGGCGAGGGTCGAGAACGGGGTCTACGTGATCGACGTGCGGGCCCTCGGCTACAACAAGGTCTTGGGCGGGGGCAAAGTGACGAAGCCCCTCCAAGTTATAGCGCCGATGATAGCCGAGAGGGCTAAGGAGAAGATAGAGGGCGCGGGAGGCAAGGTCGTAGTAGTGGCTCTCTAAAGGTAGAGCGAGATGGTCGATGCCCGCGATGTGATAGAGGCGATATCGAGGGCAGTTCCGAGGGTCCAAAAGCCCGTCAGGAAGGTGGGCTTTGGCGAGAGGGTCCTGTGGACGGCCATAGCCCTCACGATATTCTTGGTGATGGGCCAAGTCCCCCTCTACGGGATACCGAGGGAGAGCCCCTCCTATCAGCAGACCATCTACAACATAATCTTCGCCGCCAGGCACGGCACCCTCCTCGAGCTCGGCATAGGCCCCATAGTGACGGCGGGCCTGATAATGCAGATATTGGTGGGCACGAAGATCGTAAACCTCGACCTGACGAACCCTCGCGACAGGGCGCTGTTCACGAGCTCTCAGAAGGTCATGACCATAGCCGTGACGGCCTTGCAGGCTGCGGCATCTGCCCTAGCCTACAGGTACATAGGGCCTACGATCTCGATACTCGTTTTCGTGCAGCTCTTCGTCGCCACGCTCATATTAATGCTCTTAGACGAGCTGATCGACAAGGGCTGGGGCATAGGTAGCGGCATAAGCCTGTTCATAGTGGCCGGCGTCGCGCAGCACATCTTCTGGTTCTGCTTCAGCCCTGCCCCCGTCAGGGAGGATGGAGGGCCTCTAGGCATCTTCCCTGCCCTCATCTCCCGCGCCATTAGTGGAGGGGATCTGTGGGGCCTCATAGTAGGCTCTCCCAAGGCTCCGTGGCTCCCGACGTTGACGGGCTTCATAGCCATGGTCGTCATGTTCGTAGTGATGATATACCTAGAGGGCATGAGAGTCGAAGTGCCGATAGTTTACTCGAAGTACGGAGGCCTTAAGGCCAAGACCCCCCTCAAGCTCCTCTACGTGTCTGTCGTCCCCGTGATCTTCTTCGGAGTCATAGGCGCTAACTTTCACTGGCTCGCCCGCTTGACCCAGAACTCATTCGTAATTGGCGTGAGCGAGGCCTTCGTGGCGCCGAGGGGCCTCGTGGACGTGCTCCAGAGGCCCTGGCACGCGCTCGCCTACACCTTGCTCATTTGCTCGACCTGCGCCCTCTTAGCCCTCGCCTGGGTCGAGGCCTCGGGCATGTCGGCTAGGACCCAAGCGGAGAACATCGTGAAGTCTGGGCTCCAAATACCCGGCTTCAGGGGGGCCCCCTCAGTAATTGAGAGGTACTTGGCTAGGTACATCGAGACCCTGACGTGGGTGAGCGGCGTGCTGGTGGCGCTGATAGCGGCCCTTGGCGACATATTCGGAGTCCTCGGAGGGGGCACGGGAATACTCCTGATGGTCGGCATCCTGTACCAGTACTACCAGTTGATAGCTCGAGAGAGGGCTTTGGAGATGTACCCTGCGCTGAAGCAATTCTTGGGAGTCGAGTAGGTGGTGCCATGTGGACTGGCTCCAAGGGGTGTCGCTGTGGCTCAGAGGGGCTCTGGGTTGCTTTGTAGAGCCACCGCTGGGCGCGGTCTTCGTGTTCATACTAGCCTTCGTAGCCTGCTTAATTTCGTCAGGGGTTCAGAGGCTCATGATCGACGTGAAGGTCGTCAGACAACAAGCACGAGAGCTCAGTAAGTGGAGGAAGGAGCTACTCAAGGCCACGAGGGCTAGAGACATGAAGGCCGTGGAGAGGTTAATGAGGAAAAAGCCTTACATCGACAAGTTGCGGGCCACGTACACCGCCCAGACGCTGAGGCCCGTGATCGTGTACTTCGTCCCCCTCCTCATCCTCTTCTGGCTCTTCTCAGGGGTCTTCGGCAATGCCGGCATAGCGTATCTACCGATCATAGGCCGGCCCGTGCCCTTCTGGGTCTGGTACTTCTTGTCGTCCTTAGCCATATCCCCGATACTGCAGAGAGTTTTAAATTTGGACTTCCATTCCTCGGACTGAGGGGGTAACAGTGGTAAGGCCCGGCCTCAGGGGGAAGCCACACAAGCTCGTGAGGGCTCCGGGCGGGAGGCTCGTGTGGAGGGCCGTCGAGTTCAAGAGAGGAGAGGCTAGGTGCGCTTGGTGTCACGGAGAGCTCCACGGGACTCCCGCCCTGCCCAAGGCCGAAATGAAGAGGCTCACTAAGAGTAGCAGGAGGCCTGAGAGGCCCTACGGAGGCTATCTATGCCCGAGGTGCCTCAGGTCGGGGCTCGTCAGGGCGGTCGTCAGGGGATCCTCTACGGCCAGTAGCTCCTCGTGATTGTTACTCTCGAGCTCGTAGGCTTTATAAAGGCAACTTAGCCCCAGTGGATTTATGGGGCTAGTCATAGCCATCAGCGGCAAGCCAGGCGCTGGCAAGACGACTTACGCCAAAGAGGTCGCCTGCCTCTTCAACTTGAGGTACGTGTCCTCTGGGGCCCTCTTCAGGCAACTGGCCAGTGAGATGGGCGTCAGCCTAGTAGAGCTCCACAGGCTAGCGGAGAGGGACTTCGAGATAGACAGAGCCATAGACAGCAGGGCAGTGGAGGAGGCCAAGAAGGGGGACGTCGTCGTCGAAGGCCACCTAGCCGGGTGGGTCCTGAAAGACGTCGCTGACCTCAGGATCTTCTTCACGGCCCCGCTGGAGATCAGGGCGCTGAGGGTCGCGGCCAGAGACGGCGTGCCCTACGAAGAGGCGATAAAGGAGCTCAAGCTGAGAGAGGAGAGCAACAAGTTGAGGGCGAGGCTCCTGTACGGCTTCGACTTGGACGACCTCTCCATCTTCGACGTGATATTCAACACCAACAGGCTCAGCAAAGAGGTCATAACCGAAACGTTAAAAACCCTAATCTCGAAGTTCGTAGAGCACCGAGCTACAGGGTGACGAACATGCCAGCCATAGAGGTAGGCAGGGTATGTGTCAAGAACGCCGGCAGGCTCGCTGGTAGGAAGTGCGTGATAGTCGACATAATAGATGAAAACTTCGTCTTGGTGACGGGGCCCAAGGACGTCACCGGAATAAAGAGGAAGAGGGCCAACATCAGGCACTTGGTGCCCACACCCGAGAAGATAGACATCCCAAAGGGGGCCAGCGACGAAGAGGTCAAGACAGCCCTCGAGAGGGCTGGCAAGCTAGAGTTCATGAAGGAGAAGGTCGCTCCGATAGCCCCATAAGCCACCTCTCCATCCTTATCTTTGGTGGAGCGAGCTTGGGCATACTGATAAAGGCTGAGGAGACGACGGACTACAGGTATGGTTGCCCTCCAGATCAGAGGCCCATAGAGCTCCACATGGACCTAGGGATAATAAACCTCGACAAGCCCCCGGGCCCTACGAGCCACGAAGTGACCTCGTGGGTCAAGAAGCTCCTCGGCGTCGAAAAGGCCGGCCACGGCGGGACCCTAGAGCCCCGCTAGGGGGCGGGGATACCCAAGGGTCACGGGCGTCTTGCCGATAGCCTTGGGCAGAGCGCGGAATGTCCTTCAGCACATAATACACTCCGACAAGACCTACGTCTGCGTGATGGCCCTCCACGAGGCCGTGCCGGAGGAGAGGGTCAAGGAGGTCTGCCGAGAATTTGTGGGACCGATCTACCAGAGGCCCCCGCTCAAGGCCTCCGTCGAGAGAAGGCTCAGGGTTAGGAGGATATACTCGATAGAGGTCCACGAGGTCGTCGGCAGGCTCGTGCTAATGACCGTTAGGTGCGAGGCCGGGACCTACATAAGGAAGCTGTGCCACGACATAGGCGAGGTGCTGGGCGTAGGGGCTCACATGGCCGAGCTCAGGAGGGTACAAACGGGGCCCTTCACCGAGAACGAGAACTTGGTGACGATGCACGAGTTGCACGAGGCCGTCGTCGCGTGGAGGGAGTACGGCGACGAGGGCCTCCTGAGGAAGGCCATCCTCCCGGTGGAGCACGCCGTCAAGGACTTGCCGAAGATCTACATAAGGGACTCAGCCGTGGACGCCATATGCCACGGAGCCCCCCTGGCCGCTCCGGGGGTTCTCCACCTCACCGACGACATAACCAAGGACAGGCGCGTGGCCATAATGACGTTGAAGGGCGAGCTAGTCGCCATAGCCAAGGCGCTGATGAGCTCTCACGAGATGCTTGAGGCCGACAAGGGCATAGTCGCCAAGCCCATAAGGGTAATCATGAGACCTGGCACTTACCCAAAGCGGTGGAAGTCTTCTAGGGTTGAGGAGAAAGGATAATTAAAGAGGGTCTCTGCTCCATTATACTTGGAGCCGGGATACCCTAGTGGTAGGGGGCAGGCCTGGAGGGGCCCTTATGGCCCCATCGAGCCTGTGGCCCTCTGGGCCGCGCGGGTTCGAATCCCGCTCCCGGCGCCACCTCCATCTTAGACGTCGCGCTAACCGAGCTCTTGTTCAGAGCCAGCTCCGGCGCAACACCAGACCGCGTGCGTGTAGTTCGCCGCTCTCGAGTCCAAGCCGAGCGCTCTAAAGGCCTGTGGAGGTGCTTCGAAGTGGTCATGTGAGGTAATCGATTTGAGATGAGGGCACGATAAAAATAAGGCTAAGGACTCGTGAATTTTAAAGGCGTGCCCGCAAGGCGAAGGTCATGATCAGTGCGGATGTGCTCGTCGTCGGTAGCGGTGCTGGAGGGAGCGTGGCGTCGCTTGAGCTCGTGAAGCAGAACTTCAAAGTGGTCTTGGCAGAGGCTGGCGAAGACATCGATCTCGAGAGGGCCGGATCCAGCTATCGCCCCGCGATATCGTCCATAGAGATCCTCAGGGTCGAGGGCCTCGGCGGCACCACGCTGGTGTCCATGGGCAACATGCTGGTCACGAGAGACTTGATCGAGAGGTTCAGGGGCCTCGGCGTGGACCTGACGGCCGAGGTTCAAGAGCTTTGCAGGCTCGCGTCAGCGTCCAAGATACCGGAAGACAAGCTACCGCCGTTCGCCAAGAAGTTCATCCACGTCGCTGAGAGGATCGGGCTGAAGGCCGAGGTCATGCCGAAGTCGATCGACTTCAGCAAGTGCACCGGGTGCGGCAGGTGCGCTTACGGTTGTCCTACGAGGGCGAAGGCCTCGGCTCTAGATCTGGTCAAGGCCGCCGTCCGGCAGGGGCTAAGGCTCTTAACGAGGTTCAGGGTCGACAAGCTACAAAGGCGCCAAGGAAAGGTGGTGGCAGAGGGGTTTGCGAACGGCACTAGGCTCAAGGTGGAGTGCAAGGCCCTTGTCTTGGCGGCGGGCGCCCTCGAGACGCCAAAGCTCTTAGCCCAGCTCCACGACGACGAGGGCGTGGGGAGGAACCTCTTCGTGGACCCTTTCGTGACGGTCGGCGGGCCCTACGACGGACCCTCTTCAAGCGAGGGCATCCCGATGGCCGCCTACATCGACTTCGGCGACTTCTTGTTGTCGCCTCACTACTCTGGGTTCCTACAACTTCAGCTAGCGATTAAGGGCGTCGACCTCAAGAGCAGGAGCATCGCGTCGATAATGGTCAAGGTGGCAGATGAGGGCAAGGGGGTCGTGTGGCCCGACGGTGTCGTAGAGACTCGTATGACTCGGAGGGACTTAAAGGTCCTAGAGAGGGGGGTCGAGAAGGCCAAGGAGCTACTCTTGGAGCTAGGGGCTAAGGAGGACGAAATCGCCATGACGCACGTGAGGGGGGCGCACCCCGGCGGGACCGCGGCGATAGGCCACGTAGTCTCTCGAGACTTGACGATTAGTGGTTGCGATGGGGTCTTCGTGGCCGACGCCAGCTTAATACCTCCTCCGCTCGGAAAGCCACCCATCTTGCTCATAATGTCTCTAGCTATGAGGGTCGCGAAGAGGGTCTCTGAGTACCTGCGCTAGGACCTCCGCTCATTCCTCGTAAACAGCGTTAACGACGCCCTTTAACGCTGAGAGAGCTTGGGGGTTCTCCTTAAAGAAGTCCATCAACTTCGCTATCCTATTTACCGTCAAGTCGTGGAGCTCATGCTCAATGCTACAAGCGTCGTCTTCGGCTATGTCCTCTGGTAGCTTTAGAAACGTCATCAAGAACTCCTTGAGGGCCTCGTGCCTCTTGTATATGGTCTCTGCCAGCCTAGCCCCTTCGTCCGTCAGGGTTATGGCCTCGTGCTTCACGTACTTCACCAATCCCTTGCGAGCGAGCTTGTCGAGGTACTCGACTATGCTAGGAGGCTTTACGTTCAACATCTCGGCTAGTACTTTGATCCTTATCGCCTCCTCCTTCTTCCATAACACGTACAGCGCCTCCAAGTACTCTTCTTCTCTTCGACTCCTTCGAGAGGGCAATTCTCGTCAACCCTACAGGAGATGCTCGCTCTCTCGTAGAGCTTAGCTCAACATAAAGGTTTGGGCCTCAATAGGGCCGAGTCAGGCGGCCTAGCGCTACCCCTCACGCGTCGGGAGGGGTCTGGAATCTTCATCCTCGGCCGAGGAGAGAAAGGGGGGATGTCCCTTATGTACTTTACTCGAGCAAGAAAGCAGCACCTCGACACTAGCGTCTTTCATGCGTCGACCTGATGTCGATGATCGCTAGGAGGGATGCATCGAGCGAAGGCACGCATACCAACATGAGTTGGGCTAACCTCTACGAGCTGGGCTGGCTTTAGCCCTATTAAACGAAAGGCTTTAGCCGAAGCGCGGCCTCCGTATAGTGGGCGATGATGTCTCCCTCAGCTACGCTCGAATTGATGATGTGACTATGGGGGTCTGAGCCCATGGCGATGCGTGAGGTCGAAGACGCGTCAGGACCGCGGTACTCTTCACGGCTTTTCAGATGGGGACAATTTCATCATCCGCAACACCTTCCTAGGTTCGGACCCCTTTAAGTTTAAGTGCCTGAGCGACCAGTGAGGCTCGAAGTCGCGGAAAAGTCGTGGACGTGATGAGGCTCGCATCACCTGACCGGTCATGAGCTGTTGGGCGTCTGATGTCCACGGCGTCCGGCTCTTCACCCACAGCTCGCTTTGCTAGCCTTTAAAGAACTACAAAAGGCGCTTGGCCCTCTTACTAGGCCTAGCCCACAAATCACTGACTCCTCATCTTGACGGCTATGGCCTTGGTCTTGCTGGGCTTGTAGAAGGCGCAGTTGGGCCTAATCTCTAGTCCTAGCTTGCACCTGCCCATGCTATAGTACTTGCAGATATGGCACTTCACCTCTCGTCACCTCAGGAGAGGTCTTGAGCTTTAAACGATGACCGGTGCAGGAGGGCCTCTCAGGACTTGGCACCAGTCCTATGCGCTCTTGCCTTGTGGACGGAGAGACCCCTCTTGCTCTCAAACTTCTTGCCGCAAACTTCACACGCATAGGACATGAGGGGTCACCCTAAACGAGTTCCTCGGTTCCAAATTCTTAAAGCAACGCGTTAAAAATTTTATTTCCTTGTCCCATTTATCGTTAAGACCGCATTGACCGCCCTTATAGAGCCGGAGGCTCCGGGCTCGTCGTGGAGGTCGAGATCCTTGTACTTCGACGCTCATTGTCATCTTCACGAGTTCGACGAGAGAGAGATCGAGGGGTTCGAGGGGTTCGTGATAGCCGCCGTCTCAGATGACGTGGAGTCTTCTAAGGAGACTATGAGGATGGCCGAGGAGTGGAAGAACGTGATACCTTGCTTCGGCATACACCCATGGGTCGTCGACAAAGCTTCAATAAGTAGCGTGGGCGAGATAGAGGCGTTGGTGTCGAGGACTGAGCTCTGCGGCCTCGGAGAGGTTGGCCTCGACAAGAGGTTCGTCCCTCAAACGTTCTCCAGGCAGATGAAGTTCTTCGAGGAATTCGTGAGGATCGCGGTCGAGTACGGCGTCCCGCTCAACGTCCATGCAGCGGGCGCTTGGCATGAGGTCTACGAGGTCCTCTTAAGGAGGGATGTGGAGAAGGCCTTGTTCCACTGGTACACAGGGCCTCTGGACTTATTAGAGGAGATCACCACCAAGGGTTACTTCATATCGATAAACCCAGCGATGGAAGTGCAGAAAAAGCACATGACGGTCGCAGCCGAGGTCGACCTAAGGAGAGTTTTGGTCGAGAGCGATGGCCCCTATGATTACAGAGGGCTCAAACTCACGCCAAAGCTCATACCGAAGACCCTAGAGAGCTTGGCCAGAGTTAGAGGGTTGGGGGTCGAAGAGCTGAGATCGATCGTGGAGGGCAATTTTAGAACTTTCTTCGGCTTTACCAGGAGGGCTTTCTGATGACCGTACTTCCCGGCGCAGTTGTCCACTTAAAAGAGGACGGCGTACTTCTCAGCCAGTCGATGAGCATCTTCGACATTTTCGGGGTCCCTTACGTCTAAGTAGGCCGCACAACTGTTGAAGTAGGGAGGGCCCTTTCTCGAGAAAATCGTTATCAGCTTGCCACCATGGAGTACTTCGTAGCCCTCGCAGGGCTCGTGGGCCCTTATGATAACCTTAGCGCCGATGTGCTTTAAGAATCCCTCAGTTACGTCGGGGCCGAAGAGGTGGCCAGCGCCTCGAGGCGATGGCTCTACGCCTTCATAAGCCATAGGATCGTTCCATAGGAGCTCTTCGAGGAGGTCGAGCTTTTGACTTGCCTTGGTTAAAGAGTCCAGGTCGATTGGACGCGTGGGGACGCCTCCATGGACCATAAACAAAGACCCCTCGAAGAAGGAGCAGGCGTACAGCTCCCTAAAACACAGCATCACGGAATAGTAGACGTCCTTCCATGACTTCCCATATAGATCCATTAGCTGGAAAGGAAAGTCGTGGGGGTACACTGGTAACTCCGGGGGGCCCTCATGATTGCCCATTAGCAGTAGAACTGAGGCAGGACTTTTGAGCTTAGCGCTTAAGATCTCATAGACGACTTGCGGCGACTGCCTCCCCCTGTCTATGTAGTCTCCAAGGAATACCAAGAGGGCCTCCTTCGGGTCTACTCTAGACAGTATCTTAGCTAGGCTCTCGTAGTCTCCGTGGAGATCCCCAATAACCACGAGCCTCCTCACGTTGTCCTTTATCTTCGCCAAGGAGCCATGCGACTCGTAGCTACCGACGTCAACTTTTTTCCTCTCCTCTCTCAATAGGGCCCTAACCTTGGAGGCAAGCTCGATAAACTCCTCAGCCGTCGGCGCTGAAGTCATCTTGTGTCTTCCTCGCGGTTAAGTGTTAATTACGGGCGTTTCAATTTATACCTACGCCAGGGGCTCTTGACGATGGGAGAGGACTTGGACCTGTTCAGGGTGAGGAGAGAGCTGAAGGGCGACGCCCAGAGGCTCTTCTTTTACCTCACCAAGAGGGTCAGCGGGTTCACGATCGAGGAAATCAAATACTTCAGCGGGTTCTCCAACAGAGCGCTGATAAATCGATGTCTAGTGGAGATGAAGAAGCTCGGCATAGTGGAGAGGGAAGGCGACAAGTACTACGTGCCCAAGCATATCGCCGAGGCAGTGGGCTTCGCCTTCAAGCACTACGCCAAGATAGGGGACAAGCTCATCGCTAGAGGCTTCGTGAGCGCCATCGCGTATGCGGTCTTCTTGCTAGTCCTCATCGCAGTGTACCCTCCGGCCATTCCAATGTTGTCCTTGGGCTTGGTGTTCACCCTAATGTTCATAGCCATCGGGGTCTACGAGGTTTACAAAATGAGGAGATTGGCTAAGGCGTTGAGGACGGGCTGACTCTCACTTAGCGAATCATGGCTTCGCTCTAAATGCTTCAGCGAAACAAAGAAATCATCAATCCTAATAATTATTAGGGCCTCAACGCCCTCTCGCGCTCGAGGAAAAGTTTAAGATGCCTCGAAGCGAGAGGGTTGAAGCGGTCAAGCCCCGGTAGCTCAGTCTGGTCAGAGCACTGCCTTGGTATGCCGTCCAAAGAGGCAGGGGTCGCGGGTTCGAATCCCGCCCGGGGCTTCAACCATATCATAAAATCAACTTAAAAACCTTGAGGGCCCCTTCGCACGTGAGGCTTTTATTTCGTTCCTGAATTCGTCTCAGCCGTTTTCAACAGGCCTTCAGCTTTAGACCTCTCGTACAACTAGAACTTTTTATTGAGAACTCGAAGCTTTAATATCTTTAATCTTCTATAAGGTAATCAGAGCAGGGAGCGCGATGTCACTATGAGAGAAGTTTTTGTGCTGGACTACTTGAGAACTCCTTTCTCACGCTCAAGGCCGAGGGAGCCCGAGAGAGACGCCTTTTACCCCTTAAGAGGAGACCAGCTGGCCGCCATGTTAATTAAAGAGGTCGTCAGAAGAAACGACATAGACCCATGCTCTATCGACGAAGTGGTGGCGTGTTGCTCCTTTCCAGTTTGGGAGCAGTGGGCTTACGGCGGTAGACACGTAGTCTTCTTAGCTAACTTGCCGGAGACCGTCTCAGCTGTGTTCATGGACAAGCAGTGTGGCTCCTCCATGGCCGGCATCCACTACGGCGCGATGAAGATAATGACTGGCTACGCCGACCTCGTGATAGTAGCTGGCTACGAGCACATGACTAGGGTGCCCATGGGGCAGAACCCTTGGATCTCCACGCCGCCAGAGCTCCTAACCAAGGAGGAATATAAACATTGGGAGATGGAAGTGGGCTACGTGATGGGGCTGACCGCGGAGAGGCTCTTCGAGGAGGCCAATCGAAAGTACGGGATCACAAAGAGGGACATGGACGAGTGGGGCCTGAGGAGCCATGTGATGGCCACGAAGGCTCTGAAAGAGGGCTACTTCAAGGGCGAGCTCCTGCCAGTGGAAGTCACGTACCCCGACGGCTCCAAGCGAGTCATAGACTACGACCTGAGCATAAGGCCCGACACCACCTTGGAGCAGATAGAGAAGCTGCCACCAGCCTTCAAGCCGGGCGGCGTGATAACCGCCGGCAACTCCTCACCTCTAAACGCCGGGGCCACTTGCATCGTACTGGCATCAAAGGAAGCGGCCAAGAAGATAGGCAAGGAACCCATGGCAAAGATCGTCTCCATGGGCACCGCAGGAGTGCCGCCAGCAGTAATGGGCAAAGGCCCCGTGCCAGCGAGCAGGATGGCGTTAAAGCGCGCGGGCCTCGAAACTAAGGACGTCGACTTCTGGGAGATAAACGAGGCCTTCGCAATAGTCACCCTCTGGGCGATAAAGGAGCTCGGCGTCGACCCCGAGAAGGTCAATGTCAAGGGCGGGGCGATAGCGATAGGCCACCCGCTTGGAGCGACTGGAGCGAGGCTCGTTGGGACCCTAGCGAGGATATTGGAGCTTGAAGGTGGAAGGTACGGGTTGGCTACAGCCTGCATCGGCGGAGGTCAGGGGATAGCGACAATAATTGAGAGAGTGTAGGCGCCTAACTCAATCCGATACCTCTCCTCTTCCCTCCAATAATTTCTGTCCTAAAAGAAGGAAAAGAAGGAGTGAGGGGCCCAGGGGACGACCGCTACCTTCCCTTTACTACTGGCGACCTCTTCTCTAGGAAGGCCTTAGACAGCTCTTTTTGGTCCTCAGTGCTGAAGCAGAGCCTAAAGAGGTCCGCCTCGACTCTCATGCCCTCACTCAGCGTCGTCTCCAAGGCCCTGTTTATGGCCATTTTGGCAAAGGCCAGTATTATGGGGCTCTGTTTCAACAGCTCGTTGACTAGGTTATTTACCTCCTCCATCAGCTTCTCTTTCGGGACTACTCTGTTCACCATCCCAAGTCTATGGGCCTCTTGAGCCGATATGAACTTCCCGGTGAAAATCATCTCTTTAGCTATCTTCTCACCCACAAGCCTCGGCAATACCTGAGTGCCCCCGCCGCCCGGTATGACGCCGACCCTTACCTCCGGTTGCCCAAACTGGGCGTCCTCCGAGGCTATGACTATGTCGCACGCCAGCGCCAACTCGCAACCGCCGCCAAGGGCCAAGCCGTTGACCGCTGCTATTACTGGCTTCGGTATGCTACGGATGAGCTCGTAGGGGCGTATCAGCTCGGCCCGCTTTACTAGGTCTGCGGGCGTGAGCACCGGGAACTCACTTATGTCCGCTCCAGCGCTAAAAGCTCGGCCCGCGCCGGTTATCACTATGACCCGAACGTTGTCGTCCTTTGCGGCATCTTGAAGGGCCTGTATCAGCTCGGCCCTCATCTGCGCGTTTTGGGCGTTGAGTTTGTCGGGCCTGTTTAGGGTTATCCAAGCCACGTTGTTCTTCTTCTCATAGATTATCGCCTGGAACTGTAATTGAGACACCTCTATCCCCCACTTCTACGTATGATGCCTTTTAGAAAAAAAGAGCTTTTGAGGGGGCTTGAGAAATGCCTTTCCAAGACCTTAACTCACGAATTCGATAGGCAAACCGGCGTATAGAGGACGGTGCGTCAAAACAATTTAAAGTCAAAGGGCCTACTTGTTAGAGCGGGAGGGGTTGATTGATGGGCGTTGAGGAGTTTAAGGAGACAGCTGCCAAGGCTGCCCTGCGCGAAGTGCGCGATGGAATGGTGTTAGGGCTTGGAACTGGCTCTACCGTGGAGCACTTCGCGGCGCTCCTGAGCCAAGAGGTCAAGAAGGGGACGAAGGTCAAGGTCGTTCCGACGTCTTATCACTCTATACAGATGGCCGTAAAGTACGGCCTCGAAGTCGTGCCCACGGAGCTCGTAGACAGGATCGACTTGGTCGTCGACGGTGCAGACGAAGTCGATAGGAGGCTCAACATGATCAAGGGCAGAGGAGCCGCTTTAGCGAGGGAGAAGGTCGTCGCGTGCATGGCTTTGAGGAGGGTGTACGTGGTGAGCTACGACAAGCTTGTTGAGAAGTTGTGTTCAACCAAGCCCATCCCCGTCGAGGTCTTGCCCTTCGCCTACAAGTACGTCATGAGAAGGCTCGCGGAGCTCGGAGGAGAGGCCGAGCTCAGAGGAGCTGGAAGGTTTAAAGACGGACCGTTAGTGACGGACAACGGGAACTTCATAATCGACGTACGCTTTAAACCCCTAGACGACCCAGAAGAACTGGAGTTGATGATCAAGAGGATACCAGGCGTGGTCGAGGTAGGCCTCTTCTGCAACATAGCAGACGTGGTCTACGTTGGAGGGCCTGAGGGCGTCGAGGTCCTCGTGAGGAGCTGAGGATGGATTACGCTCGATAAGCTTTAAAGGGTTGAGGCCTTAGATTAACTTGGTGCCGGGGTCGCCTAGGGGCCTAGGGCGCCGGACTCATAATCTCAAAGCGTGAGGCCAGGTGGAGTCCGGTTATCGCGGGTTCGAAGGGGCAAGCCCCCGAAACTCCCGCCCCCGGCACCATTAATTCGCACAACCTTAAGTAATAACTTCAAGCGCCTTGTAACCACCCAATGTACCTCTCGAGCGTCATTTACATGCTAATGCTCAATGCACAAGCTTCAGCCTGAGGGCCAAGGGTATTTACTCCTTATGCCCTCCGGGTCCTACAACGTCAAAGTCAACGTCGCAAATGTTGCTTGGCCTAGGATGCGTATCTGGACGCGAGAGAGGGCATGATAAAGGGGTACCAAGTAGCTCGTCGATTTGCTGGCCGATTCATTAGTCGCGCCTTTTGTTTCGTGTCTCCACGCTTAGTAGAGTTGGGGGCTCGAGCTCGTTGCCCCGCTCTTCAAGAGGGTCGCCGCCTTCGCGACCGCGCCGAGGGCCTCTGCCACCGTGTCCCTTATGTCCTTAGGGCCGAGGACGCAGCCGCAGACGAATATCCCGGGAACCTGCGATTCGACGGGGTCCACTTTTTGATGCTTCTCCACGACGAAGCCGTATTCGTCCACTGGTAGCTTCATCTTCTCCGCGAGCTCCTTCAAATCGCGCGGCGGGACTATCGGCACTGCCAGAGCCACTATGTCGTACTCCTCCTCCCTGACCTCGCCGGTGAGCGTGTCCTCGGCCCGGACCACCAGCCTACCGTTTTTGCCCCTGTATATCTCGGCCACCCTGCCGCGTATGAATATGACCCCTGCCTCCTGAGCCTTCCAGTAGAGGTCTTCGTAGCCCTTCCCAGCAGCTCTGATGTCTATGTAGTAGACCGTCACGTCGAGCCCGAAAGCGGTCTTCAGGATGTAGGCGAGCTTCACGGAGTAC